>Ga0206117_100345_pt1 | contig 56562 bp, 43 predicted proteins | sample 3A5Ametagenome_FD_177997 | JGI IMG/M metagenome (GOLD analysis project Ga0206117, IMG submission 177997) | Enriched microbial communities from leaf-cutter ant dump, University of Wisconsin, Madison, United States - 3A5A | ecosystem: Environmental > Terrestrial > Nest > Insects nest > Nest dump... | reverse complement strand
ATAATAGTTAGATATACCGCCTCCTATAGTTGCTGAGTTTGCTGCAAACAAACAGTTGTTAATGGTAACTGCTGACCCGTAATTATACATTCCGCCGCCCCAAGTTTGGCCACTTCCTCCTTTGATCGAAAAACCATCGATGAGCGAAGCAGCAGTTAGGCTTACACTAGAAACCACATAACTGCCATTACCTTGCAGAAGCGTACTATCTGCAGGAGTAGTACCAAATATCCTTTGATTTATTTGGGATTCCGTACCAACAAATCCTCCATACATCTTCACCCCTTCCTTCATCACAAAACTTTGCCCACTTGCTGGCTGATAAGTGCCTTTGGCTACCCATATTTGTTGGATATTAGTATTGGTTACGGCCGCGGTAAGCGCATTAGACAGTTCTGGAGCTGCATTGGTCCAGCTATTTCCACTAAGATCGCCCGCACCATTTTGTTTGACATAAACGATACCACCTGCATCGGGCACAGGCATTGGATTGTAGGGGCTTTCAAAAGCTCCCATATCAATAGTTGCACCCAATAATCGTAAACCACCAGCCAAATCTAAGGTTGCACTATTCAAGCCTACATAAAGACTGTTGCTCCCCTTATTCACTGCTGGACTGACGTGCTGTAGCTTAAAATTACCCGCAGCAGCATCTACAAACTTAGGGTCCTGATTATAAATCACACCAGCATTACAAGTTCCACCAACAGGACACGATGCACCTTGTATCAACGAATAATTCACTTGGATTTCGCCCCCGCTAGCAGTCCTGTCAAAAAAGGAGGTATTGCCGTAAATAATAGAATTATTAAGGATGATTGGCCTAAAACCAGCATTCCAAAAACGAGCATATAGCGCTGCGCTACCCGTATTATTGTAAAAAGTACAATTGGTAACAATGAGGTTATTTGCCACTTGATCGCCATAACCAATTGCGCTACCCGAGTTAGAAGTATTTCCTGAAAATAAGCAATTACTGATAGAAGCATTACTTGATATACCACTGCCATTATAATAAATTGCTCCACCTGCTCCAGTGCTAGAAGTATTATTTTTAAAAATGCAATTGCTGATGTTTGGCACAGATTGATTAGAAAAATAAACCGCTCCACCGCTTGCTGCGATGTTATTATTAAAAGTACAGTCCGTAATGATAGGCGCAGAGAGCACATTGTATATTGCTCCACCAAATGTGGCTCCATTATTATTGGAAAAAACACAATTAGTGATCAAAGGCGGAGTGGAACATTGGTAATTATATATTGCACCCGCACCATAAGTTGCCGTATTTCCAGAAAAAGTACAGTTAATTACAGTTGGAGAAGTGCTAGCATTATACATTCCTGCACCTGCAACAACGGCACTACCCCCTGTTACCGTAAAACCATCCAACACCGCAGCATTAGTCAGCCCGTTCAATTCATTTTTGATTACATAACTGCCATTACCTTGCAAAGTTGTCACATTAGTGGTCCAATTACGTGCGCTTAATGTTCCCTCGTTACCAGCAAAGCCACCGTATATTTTCACCCCTTCTTTCATGGCAAAAAACTGACCACTTGCTGGCTGATAGGTCCCCGCGGCCACCCAAACTTCTTCGCCAGCAGCAGCAGCATTAACAGCAGTTTGAAAATTCGTATAGGCATTTGCCCAGCTGGTGCCATTATTGGCACCAGTTGCATTCGCTTTTACATAACGTATAGTTTGGGCATAGCTTTGCATCACTACAAAGCACAAGAACAGGAGAGTGTACTTCTTCATATTTTTAAAATCAATTCCTTTATAGTAGCTTGCTACTTTACTACCCACAAGGTAAGTGTCAAGCATATTTTTACAATCATAAAAAGGGGGTATAATTTGGGGTACAATTTCACAATAGACTAGTTTACAAAAACTTGCAAAACACACTATACCAACAACCCCAATCCATAGTCAGATCTCCCGAACATTCGGGATCAGCATCAGCTTTATAGACCTGTTGTAGATTTTGGCTATACGCTGTAAAATGAAGAACGAACAATAAAGAGAAGAAAAAAATGATACGGAAAAGTAAAGGGTGTTTCATGTTGATGAACAGTCAGGTTTAATAAAATTTGAATTGGGAGGCCTTTCCACAAAAGTAGATAGCACCTAGCAATACCTGAGCGGCAACTTTGTCCCGATTTGTAAATCGGGACAAAGTTTTGCGAAGCATACGACATTATAGAGAACAACTATAATCTCGGTAATCCATACGAAAATCAATAGTGGCAATATCGTATCCCTTCTTGTGGAGAGCCTGCTCCAAATATTCAGAAGAGATTAAAAAGAATTGTAAATCCAAGGAGATGTTATTCCTCCCCCTACCCCCTCAAAGAGGGGGACACGTGGTAAATGTAAATATTAAACGGTAGCAATAACGACCCCTGTTAAACGAAAATCAATAGCAGTAGAAACAATCTCTCCCTTTGGAGGGAGATTAAGAGGGAATTAACATTGTAATGCCAAAGATTTTGTTTTCCAGCAGTTTTCACACTTAAATTTAAGGATATTATTGGAGGATTTTATTTTCTTAGAATCCTCCTCACTACCCTAGCCTTGGTTCAATCACCATGCAGAGTGATAGCCCTAACCTCCCTATACATCGGGATAGACACTCAAAGAGGAGGATACGCTGTATAAATATTGGCAGTGTAATAAATCACCCAACAAGCGCCAACACCTCAGTGTTTTTGGCATATCGTACAGGAGTCATTCCCAATCGTCTTTTAAAAGCAATATAGAAAGCACTTCTTGAAGTAAAACCAGCATTTTTAGCCAAGGCCTCTACGGTAAAATGTCGCATTACTTCAGGATTTTCCATTTGCTGTACAATGCTCTTAATGCGATAGTTATTTACAAATTCAGTAAAAGTGAGCTGGTAAATATGATTCAATATGTAAGAAAGTTTCTGGGCACTGACCCCTAATGATTTAGCCCAACTTACCAAAGTAATATTGTATTGCTTAAAAGTTTCGTTCACCAGCATATCCCTTTCTATTTTTCTACACCATTCTTCGGTTTCTTTATCTCTTTGTAAAGACAATTGGTATTGCTTTTGAGCTTTCAGTAAGGTTGGCAGCTTCATATCCAGCATAGAGGCTACCAAAGACAAAGGCAACCGTTCAATGTAACCAGGTTTGGTATCTATAAAATACTGGTACCGTTCCTTTGCATTCCCCACCCTTACAATATGTGAACGTTCATGAGCATCCCTATAATGCTTTTCAATAATTACCCTAAATATAAAATTCATCTCAGGAAACCTCATGAAAAGCTCTTGCAGATCATCGTTACGCATAGCCATCAACTCACAATCCTCCACAGCTACAATAGCTTCCTTAGAAGGGATGATTCCATGCAGCCCAGAAATAGAGCTTACAAACTCGCTATCAATAGAAATATAGGCTACAATTTCTTTTTTTTGATGGGTAGTTATCCCCATGAGTGCTCCCTTTTTGATGTAGTATATATGCTTACAAACTTCACCCTCTTTTAACAGTGTAGTACCTAAAGGGACCTCTAAAGACATCGCTTTTTGTTGAAATGCTTCCGACAAACCTGGGCTAATTGGATGGATGGCACCCAACATAATGAGTATGTGAGCCAGATCTTCTGTAGAAACACTTTGGTAATGCATTGCTTTTTTTTCTACAAAAGAAAACAGCACTACACTCATCTTAAAATATAAAAGGGGGACAAACTGGGGGACAATTTTAAAAAACACTCATTTGCAAGCCAATAGCTACAAAATATTAATCACTGTTTCTAAGGCCACATCTTCGGCAATTTCTATCTTTTTACGCAATCGCTGTCTAGTCTTTTTGATGGTATCTGCATTTACACCTAAAATTGCGGCAATTTCCTTAGTGCCCAATTGCAATTTGGTTAATGCACACAACCTCGTTTCTGCAGGAGTTAAATGTGGATAGGTTGTTTTCAGTTTAATGAAAAAGCCAGCATGCACTTTCTCAAATAACGCTCTAAACTCATGCCATTGCTCCTCAGTTAAAATAGTAGCGTCATTAAGCCTTTGCAAAAAAAGCAGCTCCTCATCTGTTCCTACCGCACTTTGCTGTATCACTTGCATTTCCGTTTGTACCTGATCTAGCAACGCTGTTTTTTGCTGCAAGTTTTCTACGTAGCTATTTAACATCTCCGTAGCATGCTTTAGCTCGGCCTCAATTTTTTCCTTTTCTGCCTGTAAAATCACTTCTTTCTTTTCAAGAAATGCTTTGTCTTTTTTTCGTTTTAGAGATTGTCTATTGTAGATCAACAAAAAGATGATGACCAATAAAATGGTAGCAGCAACTAAAAAGTATTGTTTTAGCAAAGCCGTGTGCTTTTCTTTTTCCAACAGTTTTATTTCACTATTGTGCTGCTCAGCCTCCAACAATTGCTGAATAGCAACATTATTGGACAGTTGCACCCTACGGTCAATACTATCCCGCACCCCATCGGCCAACTTACGATAATACAAAGATTGTTGGGCATTGCCTTTTCCTTCCCAAGCCCTAGAAAAAATATTATACAAGTAACCCAACTTAATGTAATCCTCCACCTGTATGTTTCCTGGTTTGGTATGATAGGTGGCATCAGCATCCTTCAACCGTTTCAATGCTTCATCATAGCGTTTATAAAAAACAGCAATATCGGCCAATCCCATCAATGCCTCGGCAATACAGGCTTTATCTTTGGAGATTAAACTGTATTTGTAATAATTTTCAAAAAAAGGGAAAGCACCTGCGTAGTCGTGCGCCTTGAGGTGAAGGTTGCCTAGATTTCCAGAAATAATCCCCATCCAAGCGGTATCTCTCGTAGCTACGGCCTTGGCTTTAGCCAATAAAAAATAATGCTTGGCACTATCAGGCTGATACAGTTCCCGATAGCTCAATCCAAGGGTATTGAGAATGTAGATATCCACAACCGGCCTGTTTTTGGGGTATTTTACAGCGATTTGTAAATGCTTTAAAGCCTCGTGATAATTACGTAAATGATAATAAACAAAGGCCAAACGGTACAACAAATAACCAGGCTCCTCTATCTGCCCATAACCGATATGCTGAAACACATAATTAGCTTTGAGCATATAGGAAAGTGCAGAACTATATTTTCCTTTGATAAAATAATAATAGCCTAAGTGATGGGAAAATTCGGCAGCTTGCAGCGTTTGCTTATTTAACTCAGCCATTTTAATCCCCTGCTTCATGCTGTTAACACCCAAGCTGTCTTGATTAATTTTAATAGCCAAATATTGCCCTCGATAAAAAGTTACCGCCGCCAAACAAATTTTATCGTCTGCTTTAATAGCCTGTTTTTGCAAATTGCTAAATGCCTGAAAAGCTTTTACACTATCATATTGCCTAACGTTACGGTAGTACCAGTTATTAAGTGCGGTTAGCTTTTGAAGTCCTTGGCTATTTAACAGGGTATCGTTTTGATTTTGGCCAAAGGCCGAAAAAAATCCCAATAAAAAGAATAGGCATATAACTAGCTGTTTCTTAATAAGGGATATTGGCGTCATGACGAAATGATTATGACCAAAAGTAACAAGAACAATACATAGAAACAAATATGGTCTTTATGCAAAAAGGGAGTTAATATTAACTCCCTTCATAAGCGTAAACCATTTGCTGCTTCGCTTTTAACTTGCCCGACACTCTTTTCAAATGCCCCTGTAGCAAGTCGTGCTCATTATCTACTACGGTAATTGAAGCTGCCTTTTGGTAATGTTGTTTTGCCAATGCAAAGTTTTGACGTTGTTCTTCATAAACGCCAATCATTTCGTAAATTCTGGCAAGGTTAACCCCTGGTACTTCAAGCGCTTTGGCTGTTACTTGTTCTATTTTTTTATGCAACTGAAGCGTTACCAATAATTTGAGGTAATCTTCGTACAAATCTGGAATGGTTTCATCTAAATCCATTCCTGTTTGATAGTAGTATCCCGCTGCTTTGTAATCCTTAATGTAATAATGGTAAATGGTTCCAAGGCCATAGTGCGCCCTGGCATAAGTATCATCAGTAGCAATTAACTCTTTCAGCAAGTGCATTGCCTTTGGAGTTTCGCCATAATTGAGTTCGTCCATTGCCTGTAGATACTTTTCTTCTACAGTATATAAAATGTCCATATATAATATTGTGTGCCTGATGTTCCCACCAGATTATTTTTAATTGAATAAATTGAAATGCGTTTTTAGAAAGAAATGCTAGTAGCCTGAGATAAAACTAAAGTCAATATCCAAGCTACTTGGCCAAATAGACTGGCAAGCGCATTGATTTTGGATATGTATTAGACGTAGCATGATTTTATTATTTCGGCAAATATAGTAAATATTTAAAAATTAAGGATTTAAAATTTAAAGCATAAAACATAAAGGGTATTAACCGTTAATACTTTCTGCTTAATCCGCTTCCCAAAATTGTCGGGGGTTAGCTCTTATAAAGAAAACACATATCGGTTAAACTCCTTACATATCCCCTCTTAGAAGGGGTAAGGGGGAGGATACTAAACAAGCAGCCATTTCCACCACCGTTGTAAGATAAACCTTGGCGAAGTGGTTATGGCAAAATGAAGCGAAGCGTAATGAAGCCATTTGAACGTAGCAAAGGGCTACATTGGCCATTACTACAGGCTTCGCTTTTCAAAAAAATATTTCAACCCATGATAACCACCAAGCGGCAGCCCATCAAGGTACTTTCTAAATTTGTAGAGCACAAAAAAAAAGGTAGCTTTGACGAAGGATTGCCAGCAATTGGCATTATAATAACAAAATTATGATTATTGAACCTAGAATGCGTGGTTTTATTTGTTTAACAGCTCATCCAGATGGTGCTGCACAAAACGTTAAAAACCAAATTGAATACGTAAAATCTAAAGGCGCTATCAATGGCCCTAAACGTGTATTAGTAATTGGTGCTTCCACTGGCTTTGGCTTAGCCTCTAGAATAACTGCGGCTTATGGCTCTGGAGCTTCTACCATTGGTGTTTATTTCGAAAAAGAACCTAAAGAGGGCAAAACCGCGTCTCCAGGATGGTACAATACTGCAGCATTTGAAAAACAAGCAATTGCTGATGGTTTATATGCTAAAAGTATTAATGGTGATGCTTTTTCTAACGAAGTAAAACAACAAACCATTGATTTAATCAAGGCGGATTGGGGTCAAGTAGATTTGATTATCTATAGCTTGGCGTCTCCAGTAAGAACCAACCCAAAAACTGGCGTAACGCACCGTTCGACTTTAAAACCTATTGGCGGCACTTTCAGTGACAAAACGGTTGATTTCCATACAGGCATTGTATCAGAAGTGAGCATTGAGCCTGCTAATGAAGAAGAAATTGAAAATACCATTGCCGTAATGGGTGGTGAAGATTGGGAAATGTGGATAGATGACCTAAAAGCAGCTGGTGCCTTGGCAGAAGGCGCAACGACAGTGGCTTATTCATACATTGGTCCAAAAGTTACTGAAGCGGTTTACCGCAAAGGTACCATTGGTCGTGCAAAAGACCATTTGGAAGCGACAGCATTTACTATTACCGATAAATTAGCAGACCTTAAGGGCAAAGCTTATGTTTCAGTAAACAAAGCATTGGTTACTCAAGCAAGTTCGGCTATCCCTGTAATTCCGTTATACATTTCTTTCTTGTACAAAACGATGAAAGAAATGGGACTTCACGAGGGTTGTATTGAGCAAATCCAACGTTTATTCAATGAAAGACTTTATACTGGCGGAGACGTTTTGGTAGATGATAAAGGTCGTATTAGAATTGATGACTGGGAAATGCGTGACGACGTACAAGCTAAAGTAGCGGAACTTTGGAAAACTGCAGATACAGAGACTTTACCAACTACTGGCGATTTAGCTGGTTACAAACACGACTTCTTAAACCTTTTTGGTTTTGACGTGGAAGGTGTAAACTACCAAGCAGAAGCTAATGAAATGGTAGAAATCCCTGGATTGCAAAAAGCGTAATTTAATGTGATGATTGGCTGATGGTTTTTATTAGCTAATTCGACTATATAGAACGTCATTTCGACTCCGAACTTTCGGCACCGAAATGGCGTTTTTTATTAGCCTATTAATAAATTAGCTAATGGACAAATGTGATGATTAGCCGATGTCAATGGTAGCGTAATCCCGAACAACATTAATTAGAGCGATTTTTAGACTTTATCCTATATTCTCAAGACCTTGAAGAGGTCTAATACCTATAAAAAACTGACTAAATATGATGCGACTCTGTAGGAGTCGTATGCTTTTGGAACGTTTGTGCTATAACGATCGAAATCCTTCGGATTTTTGTTCAAACACTACCGAGCATTCCATATCGTGATTCTTGCAACGTATCGTTCCTCACTGAAAGGGCATTTTTTCGTCGACCAATTATCTCATTAACAAATCTGCTAATTAGCTAATTTACTTATCCGCCACTTTATAAGTCGGGTCATCAATATTTACTTCGATGATATTCCCTGCGTTTCTTAGCAACAACCTACTATCGGCACTCAAATGCCTAAGCGTAACTTTCTTATTTAGTTTACGGTAGCGCTCCGTAATTTTATGAACAGCATCTATCGCACTCATATCACTAATGCGACTATCCTTAAAATCAATCACCACCATTTCGGGGTCGTCCTGCACATCAAATTTTTCTAAAAAAGCCGCGGTCGAACCAAAGAACAACGGCCCATAAATCTCATAATGTTTCACGCCATCCTCATCTATGTGTTTTCTAGCCCTAATCCGTCTGGCACTTTCCCACGCAAAAACCAGTGCTGATAAAATCACTCCTATTAAAACAGCAAGTGCCAAGTTGTGCATCAACACCGTCACTGCGGCCACTACTACACCAATAAAAATATCAGATTTGGGCATTTTATTAATTACCCTTAAACTGCTCCACTCAAAAGTGCCAATGGCTACCATCATCATTACACCCACCAAAGCTGCCATGGGTAATTTCCCAATAACTGGTGCTCCTACCAATATAATCAGCAAAATGGTGAAAGCCGCAATAATAGCCGACAGTCTTGCCCTAGCCCCAGCAGATAAGTTGACCAAAGTTTGAGCAATCATAGGGCAACCACCCATCCCAAAAAAGAAACCATTTAAAATATTAGCACTTCCCTGAGCTACGCATTCCCTGTTACCATTACCTTTATTGCCTACAATCTCATCTACCAAATTCAAGGTGAGCAAACCTTCGGTTAAACCTACCATGGCCATAATTAAACCAAAAGGAAATACAATTTGCAAGGTTTCAAAATTAAAAGGCACTTGCGGAATATGAAAAGGTGGCAAACCACCTGCTACCGAAGCAATATCACTTACCGTTTTGGTTTGAACACCGCCAATCAGCACAATACCAAAAACGGCTAAAATAGCCACTAATGAGGCAGGAACCGTTTTGGTAATTTTAGGCCAAAGCCACACAATGGCAATAGTTAGGGCAACCAAGCCTAACATGGTATAAAATGCCGTACCACTCAACCATTCGCCAGTTTCCCCCACTTTAAATTGATCCAACTGCGACATGAATATCACAATAGCCAAACCATTCACAAAACCATACATTACCGATTGGGGTACTAATCTTACAAACTTGCCCAACTTAAAAATACCCACCGTAATTTGGATAATTCCCGCCACAACTACGGCAGCAAACACATATTCCAGCCCATGCAGTTTCATTAAAGCAATGAGGGTAATCACCGTTGCACCAGCTCCTCCCGAAACCAGTCCAGGCCTACCACCAAATACTGCCGTAACCAAGCCCATGATAAAAGCTGCATACAAACCAGTAAGCGGTGGAAAACCAGCCAGTATCGCAAATGACAAAGACTCGGGAATCATGGTCATAGCTACCGTTAAGCCTGCCAAAATCTCATTCTTATAATTAATGGGCTGCTTAAAATCAAAAAGAGAAAATGCTTGCTTCATATTGGAATTTAAACTGCTAAATTACTTAAAGGTTTTTAACGAAGAGATTAAAGAAGAAAATCGACTTTTTAGCACCTATTAGCGTATATTTGTTTAAACAGTAAAACCCCAAAACATGTCGAACATACAACTGATTATTGAAGAGAGGCCAAGTGATATTGGTAATTTTTTGGTAGGCCGATTGCTGCCTTTTAGAGAGAAGCGCTTGGTAGGTCCTTTTTGTTTTATTGACCACATGGGACCAGCCGCCATGAACGACCATCAGAACATCGACATTCCTCCCCATCCGCACATTGGTTTATCTACGTTGACCTATTTGTTTGAGGGCAGCATTATGCACCGTGATGGCTTGGGCACTTCCGTGGAAATTAATCCAGGACAAGTGAACTGGATGACGGCAGGAAAGGGCATTGCTCACTCTGAACGTACCCCTGAAAGGTTAAGACATAGCGACAAGTTTTTACATGGTTTACAAATTTGGGTGGCCTTGCCAAAGCACCTAGAGCAAATGGATCCTGAGTTTTTTCATGCCGACGGCAGTGATATTCCAACTTGGCAAGAAGATGGTGTAGATTTTAAATTGATTGCCGGAGAAGCTTTCGGCAAGAAATCGCCAATTCCTGTTTACAGCCCACTTTATTTTATAGAAATTAAGAACAAGGAAGAAAAGACCTTGAGCATTGGCGACCAGTTATTTGGTGAAAGCGGTCTGTATATTTTAGAAGGTAGCGTAAGCAGTGAAGGCAATACTTTTGGACCAAAGAACTTCTTAGTAGCTAAGGACAGTAAGCTTTGCGAATTTACCTTAGCACCTAATAGCACGGTGTATATTTTCGGAGGGGAGCCTTTCCCTGAAGAACGTTTTATTTACTGGAACTTTGTAGCCAGCAGCAGAGAACGGATTGAGGAAGCGAAAGAAAAATGGCTAAAGCAGGAATTTGCGCCTGTACCAGGTGAAACTGAATTTGTGCCCTTGCCTCCGCAAACAAGGAATGTAAAGTAAGAACCAAATGACCACTAAAGAAACTGTAGCAGCTAGCTTAGTTCATCTGGCAATCCCATTAACGGGATTGATTTGCTATTTGAGAATAATTATGCAGATGAAAAGAGAGAAAATCGAAAAAGCTCCAATTATTTCCCTTTTCTTCATTTTTGCTACTTATGGCTGTCTATTATTTGTACTATTGACTACACTTTTCTGGCACTGGTCTGACATGTCTTCCCTCGGAACGTTTTATTTGATATTGGGTTCACCAATAATAATGGGTTTGATAGCTTATCGTTATCAGAAGAAAAAAGAAACTTCTAGATACCATAACTGGACTTTTATCTATAGTGCTTGTTATTTTATAATTGCTCCATTTTTATTCTTTTTACTTACCCTAAAAAATATGTCACTTTAAGCTTGCGAGAACGCAAAATAATCAACCCCTCCCTCTTCCTTCGGCATCTCTTCATAAAACGGAGAGGGAAGCACATATAAACTATAGAGCAAAAAATGAGAAAATTTAGCACTTCAAATTATCTCCCTTTGGAGGGAGATTCTAAATAAGGGGCATGAAGCTAGATTCCTCCTATCGTCGGAATGACGAAAAAGTCAGCCCCAAGTAATCGTTGTATCATTCTCCGTGGGATGTCCAGTGCACACCAACACCCTACCCTGCGCAATCTCATCATCAGTAAGCACTTCATTATAATCCATCCTTACACCACCCGAAATGCAAGTAGCTGCACAAGTACTGCAAACACCCCCACTACAGCTATAAGGAATTTTTATCTTATGCTCCAGTGCTACGTCTAAAATCCTTTTAGGCCAAGGCACCTCCAGATGATGGGTTTCGCCCTGAAATATCAAATTAATGGAATAGGTATTTTTATCAATTACTTTTTCTGTCGTATCATCCTCGTCTATCTCATCTTCAGGCAGTACAAAAGTTTCTCGTTTAACCTGATGCGGTTTATAGCCAATTCCTAAAATAGAAATACGGCAAACATCCATATAATCTACTGGTCCACAAGTGTAAAACAAAGCATCCTCTTTGGCAAAAGCCAAATGTGTTCTCACTAGTTCCTGTACCAGAAAACCATTTAACCTTGCTCTTAGCAGGTTTTTAGAATTACTGAACAGGAAAATCAGCTCCAACCTATCAGGGTAAATCTGTTGCCAAGCTTTTAGTTCATCAATAAACAATGTATCTCCCGCAGAGCGACTACTGTAAATCAGTACAATTTTAGATTGCTTTTCGGCAACCAAAGCTGTTTTTAAAATAGAGAATAATGGTGTAATTCCCACCCCTGCCGCAAACAGGAATACAGTTCTTTGCAAGTCAACTTCTGGCTCATAAAAGAACTGTCCATTAGGTTCGGTAACCTCTACCACATCTCCAGCAGCAATTTGATGATGTAAGAAACGTGAAATCTCTCCGTTTTCTACCAGCTTTACCGCAATGGCCAAAGGTTCATCCACCACAGGCGAGCTATAGAAAGAATAAGAACGCCTCAATTCCCTTCGGTTAATATTAAACGACAAAGTAAGGAATTGCCCAGCTTTATAAGTCAACCCCTCCACAGGCTCAAATATAATACTGATGACTTCATTTACTTCTTGACGTACCGCTGCGACCTTTAAATGTTGTAGAGACATATTCCAAAAGTAGAAAGTTAAAAGTAAAAAGGCGAAAATGCCATTAAATAAGCCACAGATGCACAGATTATTTATTGACTTTACTGGCGACATCTTCTTATTTGTGTATCTGTGGCCAAAATCGCTTAAAACGAAAAAAGCGGCTTCCTTTATTTCGGAAACCGCTTTTAAAATGCTTATAAAAAAGCTATACCAATTCTCACTATTCTACCGTAGTAGCATTTGTTTCTTCTGTTTGTTTAAAAGCAATTAATGCTTTCTGGTTTTTATAACCGTTTCGGTTAGGATTTTCTAAGATTTCCTTCATTGAAATAAGTTTGTACACGTACGCACCTGTTTCGCTGTTAAGCTTCATCTTAAAATAATTATCCTGCTTCTGGCGGTTAATTTGTCGGCGCATGTGACTGTCGCCAACATTGTAAGCTGCGGCAACCAAAGTCCAGCTATCAAAAACGTCATAAAGTTCTTTGATATACTTGGCTGCTGCAATGGTAGATTTTTTGAGATTATATCGCTCATCAACCTTACTATTTACCTTTAGGCCATACATACGGGCGGTACTAGGCATAAACTGCCAAAAACCAGCCGCACCCTTCGGTGAAACGCCCGCTCTTAAGCCAGACTCCACTAAAGGAACATACTTAAAATCATTAGGTATGCCATAGGCCGCCAAAATTGGTTCTATTACAGGGAACCATTCTGCTGCTTTTTTATGCAAACGCGTAGTTTGCAAGTTTTCATACGAAAATGAAGCCAAAGTCCTCTTCATTTTATGAGTTACCTTCGTATCGCCTATCGGCAATGTTTCTTCGGCAAACTCTAGTTGAGCTATTGAAAATACCGGCTCTTCGGTTGTTTTTACACTATTGGTATAGTTATCTTTCTTAAGATTTTCTACTTCTGTTGGTAGCTTATAAGCAAACACTTTGGCCATAACCAGTAGTCCTAAAACTACCGTACATGGAATGAGGTGTTTCTTTAACATCTTCCTCCTTTTTTAGTTAACACTTAATACTTGGTGCGCAAAGGTACATTTTATTTATTTAATTATCAAGCACTTACAAAAAATACTACAAAAATCGGCGTTTAAAATACCGTGAGGCTAGTTTTTTTAAGAGTAACTTTTAGCAAAAAACACCATGTTTTACAATTGCTAATCCTTATAAATTTGTTATCTTTGCAGCCGCAATATTTATGCGGTTAAAAGCGTATCATGACAAATAGTAACAAAGGGAAAAGTCGGGATGACAAGTCCAATGCTGGCAAGCGTACCGGAGAACGTAAAGAACGTGGAGAGTATAGGGAACGCAGGGAAAGAGGAGAGCGCAATGAGCGTGGAGAACGTAACCAACGTACCGAACCAAGAGAGCGCAACGAGCGCAGTGGAGCAAGAAGAAGTAATGCTTCAGAAGAAAGACCTAGAAGATTTAACGAAAATAGCGACAAACCGCGTTTCGATAACGACAAAAAGGACTTCAAATCTAAAACTGGCAGACCTGCCAAAAACAATTTCGACAACCAAGACGGCTTCAAAAAACCATTCGAAAACAGAGAAGGTAAAAGAAACTATGTAAAAAAAGACAGTTACGCGAAAGATGGTGCAGCTGCCAAATTTGGTGATAGAAAAACTTGCGACAGAAAAGATAACCGTTATGGCGATAACCGCCCTTTCAGAAAAAGAGAAGACAACGGTTTCAAAAATAAAAAAGAAGACAAAGGCGAACGTGTTGCTCCAACCTTAAGAAGCAGAAAAGCGAAAGCCGAAGATGACCTAATCCGTTTGAACCGTTACATTGCCAATGCTGGCATCTGTTCTCGTCGTAAAGCTGACGAGCTGATTGAAGCTGGCGTAGTTAGCGTAAATGGCAAAGTCATTAACGAACTTGGTTTTAAGGTAGACCCTTATAAAGACGAAGTAAGATACAATGGTGAATTGCTTAAGCGTGAAAAGAGGGTATACGTACTTTTAAACAAACCTAAAGATTACATCACCACTACAGAAGACCCACAAGAACGTAAAACGGTAATGCATTTGGTTGAAAAAGCAAGCCGCGAACGTATTTATCCAGTTGGTCGTTTAGACAGAAATACTACAGGATTATTGTTAATGACCAATGATGGTGAATTAGCCGATAGGTTATCACATCCTAGAAATGGCATTACCAAAATCTATCAGGTAGAATTAAGCAGAAACCTTACACAAGGCGATTTCAACAAAATTCAATTTGGTTTAGAATTAGAAGATGGCTTTATCAAGCCAGATAACATCTCTTACGTTACTGGCGCGAGCAAAAACGAAGTGGGTATACAAATCCATAGTGGAAAGAACAGGATTGTACGCCGTATTTTCGAGCACTTAGGCTACGATGTGGTAAAACTTGACCGTGTGGTTTATGGCAACTTAACTAAAAAAGACCTGCCACGTGGAAGATGGAGATACTTAGAAGAACATGAATTGGTGCAAATCAAGCACTTAATCAAATAAAATGATTTGAAATGCGCAGAGTTTAACTTTGCGCATTTTTTATTTATTGCTATCTTTCTCAAAAAAATTAAAAAGTCATGCTAAAAAAACTTTCGCTTTTAACCCTACTTTGCTACGGCTCATTATTGGCCATCGCACAAAACCATAAGCTTATTGTTGGCACTTACACCAAAGGTACCAGTGAAGGAATTTACATCTATGATTTTGATAGCAAAACAGCGGAGACAAAGCAATTAGGCGTAATTAAAAACATTGCTAACCCAAGTTATGTGGCTTTAAGCAAAAATAACGACGCAATCTATAGCGTATCGGAAGTTGGTGCCAATAGCGCAGCAGCGGCTTTTAAATTTAATCCAAAAACCAACGAAGGCACTTTAATCAACAAGGAAGCCACCAAGGGTGCTGACCCTTGCTTTGTGCTTACTGACGGCAAACATGTTTTTACCGCAAATTACAGCGGCGGTAGCATTAGCGTTTATGGCATTAAAGCCGACGGTGCACTTACGCCAGTGAAACAACTGGTACAACATACAGGCAGTGGCCCCGACAAACGCCAAGCCAGTGCCCATGTTCACCAAACCTTGTTCTCGCCGGATGGCAAATACGTTATCTCTACAGATTTGGGAGAGGATAAGATATATGTTTACAATTATCAGGCTAATGCCGAAAAACCATTGACTTTAAAGCACAGCATTAGCACCAATCCTGGTTCTGGCCCTCGTCATATTACCTTTAGCCCAAATGGAAAGTTTGCTTATTTAGCGCATGAGTTCAATGGAAAAATTAGCGTTTTCGGTTATAACGATGGCAATTTAAAATTACTTCAAGAGATAGGTACTGCAGCGAGTGATTTTACAGGCAGAATTGATGCAGCAGATATCCATATTTCCGCTGATGGCAAATTCTTATACGAAAGCAACCGTGGCGATGCAAATAACATCAGCGTATTTGCGGTACAAAAAGATGGTAAGCTAAGTCATATTGAAACAGTAAGCACGCTAGGCAAAGGTCCTCGCAATTTTAGCATTGACCCAAGTGGGAATTATTTATTGGTAGGACACCAGTATTCGAACGACATCATCATCTTTCAAAGAAATGCTAAAACAGGAAAGCTAACCGATTCAAAAAAACGTATTGCCGTAGGCTCTCCGGTGTGTTTAATTTTCGGCAAGTAGCTCGTAAATCAAAAAATTTTAACAGCTTATAAAAAAAAGTCCCGTACGTACGGGACTTTTTTATGGTCATTCATTCAAGTTGACCTATTTCTTTCCAGCAATCACCTCTTCATAGAAAGCAACGTACTGTGGTAATATTTTCTTTAAATCGAAGTCTTTAGCTCTGGTAAGTGCATTTTCCTTAAAATAATCCAAAGTCTTTTGATTGCTCAAAATAGTTACTGCTTTATTGGCCATATCCTCCACATCACCTACGTCACATAGGTAACCGCAGAAGTCATCCACGTTAAGCTCGGGCAAACCTCCTGCATTAGAAGAAATGACTGGCACTTTGCAAGCCATGGCTTCCAATGCCGCAAGTCCGAAACTTTCATTTTCAGAAGGAATGATAAACAAATCCGAAACCGATAAAATCTCTTCTACAGCATCTTGTTTACCCAAAAATCTCACACTATCGCAAATATCAAGTTCTCTGCATAATTGTTCATTGGCCGAACGCTCAGGCCCATCACCCACCATCAACAACTTAGCAGGAATTTTCTCCAGTACTTTATGGAACATGCGGATCACATCTTCCGTACGCTTCACTTTTCTAAAATTAGAAGTATGGATAAGGATACGTTCATTATTTGGCGCTATGGCCTTTTTGAAATGATCCTTAGGCTGCAAGCTAAAGCGGTTAAAATCAATAAAGTTAGGAATCACCTTAATGTCTTTAGAAATCTCAAAATGACGATAAGTATCTTCCTTCAAATCTTCCGATACAGTAGTTACACCATCACTTTGATTGATTGAAAAGGTAACCACTGGCTTGTAGGTGGCGTCTTTACCAACTAAAGTAATATCGGTACCATGTAACGTAGTTACAAAAGGAATATTGATTCCGTAGGTAGCTAAAATTTGTTTAGCCATAAAAGCTGCCGAAGCATGTGGGATCGCATAATGCACATGGAGAATATCCAATTGTTCAAAACGCACTACATCCACCAGCTTACTTGCCAATGCAGATTCATAAGGAGCATAATCAAACAAAGGATAATCCCTTACCGAAACTTCATGATAAAATAAATTGGCAGAAAAAAAGTCGAGCCTTGCGGGCTGGCTATATGTGATAAAATGTACCTGATGTCCTTCGTTGGCCAGGGCTTTGCCCAGCTCGGTAGCTACCACTCCACTACCTCCAAAGGTAGGGTAACAAACTATTCCTATTTTCATCCGTTGGTTGTAATGTGATCTCTATGTTCAAGATTCACAAAAGCAAATGTAGCTGATATCCTGTTTAAAGATTGTTAATTCTGGGTAATAATATGGTTAGAAAAATATGGCAGTTTTTTCTTTTATGCTGAACGCATCTCATTTTGCAAAACAAGATACATCTCATTGGGCCTTTGAGTACCAATGTAATACTCTAAACCATCCCTGTCTGTGAGCACTATGGCATCTTTACCAGATGAAAAAAAGCGAACAGTTCCGTTTTTATGGAGATTATAAACGGGATTATTAAAGAAGAACCTGCTATAAGTGGCTTTACGGATATCCACAATTTTATTAAGATCTATTTCCACTTTCTTGGCAGTCCACAAACCGTCTATCCGCACCTTTTTATTTTCGATAACCGTTTTATACTGCACCATGAACAGCAAAATGATAGAAACGCCAATAATCCCAAAACCCACTACCAGGAACAGGTCAACGGTATTATCTCTGTCCCTCTCATAAACATACACTGCAAAACAAAATGCAGCCATAATTAAACGTATGGAAATACGGATATAATCTCGACCGATGTACTGTTTTTCTATAAAGGTGTATCTTCCGTCCATGAATCAGTTTGATAATTCGAATATAGCAACTTTTTTTGTTGTTGCACCTACTTTATATCTTTCATCTTGTCGCAAACCAGCCACCCATATCATTTCTCCATTGCCATTAATCAACAAAGGCACTTTAGCCTTCTGAGGCAAGGGCACTTTTTCGTCCACAAAGAAATTACTTAGCTTTTTTAACAATTTCATTCCTAGTGGCATAAACTTGTCGCCATCTTGCCTGTAACGAACCACCAACGGAAAAATCAACAAATCAGCATCTACATAAGCAATACTTTTCTCTCCTTTAAAAACTTCACGCGCTGCAAATTTCAATTTTATTTGTTGACCAAAGCCCACAGAGACATCCCCTTCAGCATGTAAATAAAAGACATCATCGCAAGTTTGGCTCAAAGGAGAAATCAACAACTTTTCTCTATTTATAACCAATTGATGCGTACTGCTATAAAATGACGTTCCACTTTGTTTACTTAGTGAAGCTAAAATCTCATCCACCACAGTTGAAGTAAAATGAAAAGGTTTCAAAAGCTCAAATGCCAGCAGCTTTTGAGGCTTCAAGTTCAACACCTCCTCAATCAACAAAGAAACGCACCCCTCCTCTTCTTTCAACAACTGCTTACGGGTTTGTACCACTATCTGTTGCAACAATTCCTCTGTTTCAGAAAAACGAATGATATTTTCTGCAAAGGTCTCCTCCAAATTCGGATTGATTTCCCGCAAATGCGGTACCACTTTCAAGCGGATTTTGTTACGGGCATATTTACTGCTCAAATTTGAACTATCTTCCACATAAGCCAAATGATGTTCATCAACCAGCTGGTCTATCTGTTGTCTCGATAAAAAGAGTAGCGGCCTAACAATATACCCACGTTTGGGCAAAATCCCATGCATACCACTAATACCTGTACCTCTTACCAAATTAAGCAATACCGTTTCTATAGCATCATTTTGATGATGGGCCACTGCAATATGAGCGTATCCGTGCACTTCTCTAAGCTCTTCGAACCAGTCATAGCGCAATTGTCTGGCGGCCATTTGGGTCGAAATTCTATGTACTTGAGCAAAGCCTTTTGTATCAAATTGGATGACATGAAAAGGCACCTGCATTTCTTCAGCCAGCATTTTCACAAACAATTCGTCTCGCTGCGATTCATCGGCCCGCAAATTAAAATTACAGTGCGCTATACTAAAATTAAAACCAGCCTGTTTAAATAGCTGTGCCATCAATACAGAATCCTTACCACCGCTCACCGCAAGCAACACGCGGTCTGAAGCCTCAAAAAGCTGATGCTGTAAAACATGGTCCGTAAATTGCTGCACTGGTAACATTGCTCAAAAATAAAAACTTAATTGTTGTATTACTCTATTGTTTGGTTAATTCTAAAATCGTAACGCTAAAATTGTAGATTTGTATCGTGCAAAAGTTTCGCCTTTTATTTCTTTTAGTGGTTAGCCCATTATTATTGTTTGCTCAAGCTCGTACGCAAATAAAACTGGAAACAGCAGAGCATGCTACAGGCAGCCCAAAAGCAAACATTAGCTATTTAAGAAAACCTATTTTTAGCCACGATGGTGCTATTTTAAAATGTGACAGTGCTGTACTTTATGGAGGAACTCGAAACTTTTTCGAAGCCTTTGGAAACGTACACATCAACCAAGGTGATACCTTAAATATCTATTCAGATTTTTTGAATTATGACGGCAACGCCAAAAAAGCACATTTAGATAAAAACGTTAAACTAATTGACAGAGAGAATACCCTTACCTCTAACGTGTTAGATTACGACATGGTGGCCAAAATTGGCAAATACAATACTGGCGGCAAACTTGTGAATAAAGATGCGACCATCACCAGTAAAAGAGGAGTATATTTTTCTAACTATCGAGATGTATATTTTACAAAGGATGTACTGATAGTCACTACAGAAAAAACCATCATTACTTCAGATAGCTTGCGTTATAACACCGGTACAAACTGGACCTATTTTTATGGCCCCACCAATATCAAAAACAAAGAAGACAAGCTTTACACAGAAGACGGTGCTTACAATACCAAAAGCGAAAATGCCTATTTCGGGAAGAAGAACTTATACACCAACGGCAGCCGTTCTTTAAAAGGAGATAGCTTATATTACTTCGGTAAACGAGGCTATGGTAAAGCGGTAAAAAATGTTGTTTTTAGAGATACGAAAGACCAAACTGTTTTATATGGACAATTGGGCGAATACTATAGAGACGAGGAACGCATTGTTGCTACTCAAAAAGCTTATGTAGGTTTGGGCACAAAAGATAGTGTAACCATTAACAACAAGAAAAAGCCGGACACCCTTTGGCTAGCGGCAGACACCTTAGAAAGCCAACGAGCACTGGTTAAAACCCTAAAATTGCTAAGTAGGCCTGAAGTAAAAAAAGACAATGAAATTGGTGCAGAGGATGAGAAGGAAAAAGCAGAAAAGGATAAAGAAAAAGCAGAAGCTAAAAAATTACTACAGCAACAAACTGACGATTTAAAGAAAAGCGGCACCACTGCAAACGATAAAAGGCTAAGCAAAAAAGAACGAAAAAAATTAGAGGAGGAGGCTAAAAAGCCAAAAGTCAAAGATCCACCAATTATTGATAGTTTGCTAGCGAACAAAAACAAATTGCGACAGGACAGCCTCATTGCCGATAGCCTGGTCAAGCTAAAGAAAATTATGCCTTTGGCAAAAGCTGACTCCATAAAAAACACCTTGGAAAAAGCAGCCACTGCAAAGACAAAGAATATACCCGCCACCACAAAAACGAATATAGCAAGTAATGTTAAAGCAACAGCTGGTCAACTCGCAAAACCGTTAATTGCAGATAGCGTGGTTAATCCTGCGGATACCGTGAAGGCGAGAATCATTAAAGCTTACCACAATGTGAGGTTATATAAATCGAACATGCAGGCAAAATCAGATTCGCTATTTTACAATGCAGCCGATTCTTCTTTACGATGGTACAAAAACCCTATTTTATGGTCTGATGGCAGTCAACAAACCGGCGACACCATTCATGTATTCTTTAAAAACAATAAAATCCACAATTTTCAAGTACTACAAAATGGCTTTATTGTGAACGTAGAAGGCGATTCTACTAAGTTTAACCAAGTGAAGGGAAAAATCATTACTGGCTTTTTTGTAGATGGTGAAATGCGCAACATGTACGTTGACGGCAACGCGGAAAGCATTTATTACTCTAAAGACAATAAGGGCAATTATGATAATGTGAACCAAACGGTAAGCAGTCGTTTACGCTTCAAGTTCTTGAACAAAGAGCTTACCCACATTGTTACCGTACGAGAAGTGGAAGGTGCTGTAGACCCTATGGACAAACTAACCAAAGAGCCTTTGCTCACAGGCTTTACCTGGAAACCAGAGCTTAGGCCAACTAGCAAAGCTGATATCATTAGAGGAACTCCCGCTCCGAAACCGAAAGCAGGCACCACTCCAACAAAAAAAGCTCCAGCAGCAAATAGCAAAGGAAAAAGCACAAAAGCCAATCCAGTAAAGGTACCTGCCAAACCTGCGGAAAAGGAAGTAGTGAAACAGGCCGCAGCAGCAGCCAACGAAGTTCAAAAGCTACTCCCCAAAACAATTGACTCTATTAAAATAGATAGCTTGAAAAAGCAGAACTAAATAAAAAAAGGCCCTGCACTTGCGGGGCCTTTTTTTATTTATGGCATCAAATCTTGATTACATCTTTTTCAAACCAATTTCTTGCAAGCGTTCATCTAGATATTCACCGGCGGTCATATCGCTATAAACTTTTGGATGTTCCGCATCAATACAGCTTTCTAAACTGGTTAAATCCATATTGCTGCGTGGATGCAAGAAAAATGGCACCGAGAAACGAGAAGTCTTCATCAACTCACGTGGTGGATTAACTACCCTGTGCGTAGTTGAACGCAACTTGTTATTGGTTAAACGCTGTAACATATCACCTACGTTCACCACAATATCTGTATGGTGCGCTTTGATTGGCAACCATTCATTGCTACGGGTCAATACTTCTAAACCATCTGCACTAGCGCCAATCAACAAGGTGATTAAGTTAATATCCTCATGCGCCCCTGCACGCACAGCATCCGAAGCAATCGAATCAGGATCTTCGATTGGGAAATAGTGGATTCCTCTTAAAATAGAATTTCCATTGTGTACATGCTGATCAAAATAATCAATAGGCAGGCCTAAATAACTTGCAATGGCACGCAGCAAATTCTTTCCATTTTCCTCTAGTTTCTGATAAATCTCTCTGGTTACGGTATTAAATTCAGGGATTTCTTCAACCACTTCATTATCTGGATACTCATTTTTAATAGGGTCACCATCGGTAACGGTTTGACCAATTTGCCAAAACTCCTTTAAATCGGCAGTTTTCGCTCCTTTAGCAGTTTCTTTACCGGCACTGGTATAGCCACGTTGTCCCGCAAGTTCAGGTTTTTCGTATTTACGTTTAGTTTCAACTGGTAGCGCAAATAACTCTTTGATGTTTTTATAGAGTTTATCTATCAGTTCCTGACTTACACCATGATTAGTGATGGTAACAAAGCCCGAATCGTTAAAGGCTTTACCAAGTTCGTCAGAAAATTTTTTACGTTGTTCCTCTGTTCCGTTAATGTAGGTGCTTAAATCTAAACACGGGATATAAGGTGTTGACATATCGTTGTTTTTAATGTTCAAGTTAAATTTAGAAAAGATATGTTAACAAACCTTAATTATTTGAATTTAACCATCATAAAAAATTAACAATCAACAATTTAAGTTATTAACACACGCTTACAAAAGCCTTAAAATGTTAACAAGTTGTATTCTAAGCGCCTTGTCATTTTTAAGGGGCCAGGAAACTTTTGCGCTGGCTTTTACGTATAATTACATATTAAGAATTTCAAAAAATGAAAAGTATAATGATGACTTCTTTAATTCTCTTTTCCATATTAGGAGCCGATGCACAAAAACCTAAATTAGAGAAAGCAACTTTCGGCATGGGTTGTTTTTGGTGTACTGAAGCTGTTTTTCAACGATTAGATGGGGTATACAACGTAAAATCGGGCTACGAGGGGGGCAATGTACCCAATCCAACTTACGATGAAGTTTGCAGCGGCACGACCAATCATGCCGAAGTGATCGAGTTCGAATATGACCCTAAAAAGATTTCTTTTGATGAGCTGTTAGAAGTATTTTGGAAGCTCCATGACCCTACTACTTTGAATAGACAAGGTGCTGATGTGGGTACACAATACCGTTCGGTGATTTTCTATCACAACGAGCAGCAAAAAGCAACCGCCGAGAAATACAAAGCCCTGTTAAATAAAGAAAATGCTTTTGGCAAACCTGTAGTGACCACCCTAGAGAAAGCCCAAACTTTTTACGTTGCCGAAAACTATCATCAGGACTATTTCCTTAGAAATGGCGAACAGCCATATTGCAGGATTGTGATTTTGCCAAAAATGGATAAACTAGAGAAGTTATTTAAAGCTAGATTAAAGCATTAAACAATATATGTTTACCGTAGCAGCAATTGAGCAGGCCCATGATAAAGTAAAATCAGGTGCTGATTTTCCAAAATATATTCAAGAAATTAAGGCCATGGGTGTTTTGGGTTTCGAAACTTGGGTGAAAGATAGCCATACAGAGTATTTCGGCGCTAATGGATTTAAAACTTCTTCTGCACCTCAATACGAAAACCTTTCTATCTCGGCAACAACTGATACAGAAAAATTCACTAATCAGCTGAAAATCCACCAACAAGGTGGAACAGATTATTATACCTTTTGTAGAAACTGTGCTGAAACAGGCATAGAGAAATGGATTGTAGATTTAAACCTCATGACCTGTACTTATTTTGATCAAACAGGCCATAAGATTTTAGTAGAACAAATTCCAGGTTAGGATTTTTTTGTCAGACTGAGCTTGTTTCTCAGTGCCACATTGAGTCCAACTCTGTCACATTGAGCTTGTCGAAATGTAGACTTCGACAAGCTCAGTCTGACACCAACACTAATGAGTCCAGCCCAACAACCACCTAAAATCCAATTTTAAGTCCCACATTCATTCCTAAACCGCCAATATTAATATAAGACCTTAAATCATCCCCCCTTTTGTTAGGGTCGTAATTGGCATTTCCTGGGACATTAGAACTCTGATCTATCTTCTTGTGATAATCGGTATAACGTTGTGCCGTTGGCAAATCATTAATGGTGATTGGTACTTTCGTTCCCAAAAGTGTGGTACCCGTTCCTTCAAACTTACGCACTTCTTTTTCTTTACTACTTACCGACACATTACGGTATTCGACCTCACTAAAGAAACTAATATTTTTGCCGATAGGTACGCTAAACCCTGCTGCGCCTAAAAAACCAATGGTTGGTCTCGGCTTGATACGCTCTTCTCTAGAAAGTTCAACCGCTCTTAATGCTGGATTAATTTCACTGGCAACAGTTCCCGTTTGATCATTAACATCTGTTTTAATCTCCAGATAACCATACACAGGTAATACTGCACCAATTTTTAAATAAGGTCTAAAGTTTTTACTGGTAGGTACGTGAAAAACCAAAGTTGGCGTTAAGTCCAACGCTTTTACCTGTCCGCTAGAATGTACAGACAATAGCACACTTCCATTATTGGCATTATACCCCGTTTGGCGTGCCATGGTATTTTTCTCACTTTGGAAATAGTTAACCCCCATTTCAAAGGCAACAACAGAACTAAACCTAAAACCTCCCGTTAAACCCGCTCTCCAACCTTGTCCGAAAGAACCTGTAATGGCCTCTTCAGAAATTAATGTTTGTGCTCCCGTTAAAGGATTAATATTAAACACTCTATCTCGCGGCTGCAATTCCCCTACATTGGGAAATTCCACAGGGGTAACTTTAATAAAATAACTTCCAGTAGGTTTAATATAGAAACCCCTACCCTCCTGTGCCAAGGCGGCGATGGTAGCCGACACCATCAACACCACCAACAATACAATTTTTTTCATAACCATTCATTTTAAATAAAAAGCCTCGTCATTCATATACAGGCATTAAAAAACTATGCTTGCATAAGAAACAACCCTTATTTCGTGCAAATTGTTTTCACAATGTGAGATTTGCTTCTATCATTTTTCAGTCAAAAACAACAAAAACTCTTTTGGCTAACACTGTTAACTTTTAATTTTGCTAACAGTGTTAACCTAATTGAATGTTAGTTAAAACAGATAGACAGAAGCAAAAGGAACTGACCAAGAATGCCATTTTGAAAGCTACAGAAGAAATTGTGCTGAAAGAAGGCTGGCAAGCAGTATCCATCAGAAAAATAGCTGATGCGATAGGATACAGCTTACCAGTGGTGTACAATCATTTTGAGAGCAAAGATGCCATTCAGGGCGAATTTGTAAAACAGGGATTCTTAATGCTTGCAATGGCCATGCAAAGCACCAGAGAAAAATACACGAACCCTGAAGAACAGCTTACTCAAATGGCATTGAGCTATTTTGAATTTGCTTTCAGCAATGCTGCCTACTACAGAATGATGTTCGGACTGGGTATTCCAAATTGCCAAAAAGCTAAGGAGATTTCCGAAATCGGAAACTTTAGCTGCAACCTGATCAAGGTGATCAGCAGTTTAATGGAAGAAAAGGACGAAAAACGCATTTTTCTCAAATTCCATACACTTTGGTCTATCCTTCATGGACTAACCTCTATCAATATGGTGAACCTAACCGCCGCTCCAGACGAGATGCAACAGCAAATTCTTTTGGACGCCATACAAGGATTTATTAAAAATATCAATCGCTAAAAAAATGAGCTTAATTGAAGCATTAAACTGGCGTTACGCCACTAAAAAAATGAACGGAGAAGCCGTTCCTCAAGAAAAAGTAGACCAAATTTTAGAAGCAGCACGTTTAGCTCCTTCATCATCTGGTTTGCAACCTTTTAAAGTGATCGTAATCACTGACCCTGAATTGAAACAAACGCTTAGACCGCACTCTTTCGACCAATCACAAATTGTTGATGCTTCGCACGTATTGGTGTTTGCTGCTTGGGATAACTATACCGAAGAACGTATTGACGAAGCTTTTAACCGCATGAACAGCGAAAGAGGATTACCTGCTGAAGCTACTGCTGATTATGTAGCTCGTTTAAAAAGCATGTACCTATCTAGAGAGTCTCAAGTAAACTTTGAGCATGCTGCCCGTCAGGCCTACATTTCTTTTGGTACTGCTATTGCAGAAGCTGCTTTATTAAAAGTAGACGCCACGCCAATGGAAGGTTTTGACAACGCTAAGTATGACGAAATTTTAAACTTGGCTGAGCAAGGCTTAAAAAGCGTAACCGTTTTACCTTTAGGTTACCGTGATACTGAAAATGATTGGTTAGCTGGTTTGAAAAAAGTTCGTCAACCAAAAGACAATTTCGTGATCGAAAAATAAGATCAATTGCAGATGATTTACCAAGGCCGCATAGCAAAACTATGTGGCTTTTTTTATTAATTTTTCATTTAAACACTCAATTGATTAAAAAAATACTACTTATTTGGTAGATTAGCCTTTTTATTATCAACCATGTCTTTATCTTACCAAAAAATAGTTGTTAAAATAGGCTCGAATGTAATTACCCAAGCCAATGGACTCCCTGACACCGCTAGAATCAGGCATCTGGTAGAACAGATTGCCCAAATCAAGCAAAAAGGTATTGAGGTAATTCTTGTGTCCTCTGGTGCGGTAGCTTCTGGAAGAAGCCTGATTAAAGTATCAGAAAAACAGGATGCCGTAGCTACTAGACAACTATTGGCAGCTATTGGACAGGTAAAATTAATCAATACCTATGCCGAGTTTTTTGGAGCACACCAAATGACTTGCGCCCAAGTATTGGTCACCAAAGAAGATTTTAGGGACAGGGTGCATTATCTGAATATGAAGAACTGCATGCACATTTTACTACAAAATGGGGTAATTCCAGTGGTGAATGAAAACGACGTAGTTTCAGTAACAGAATTGATGTTTACCGATAACGATGAGCTAGCTGGGCTCATTGCTTCCATGATGAATGCGGATGCGCTTTTTATCCTATCAAATGTAGACGGTATTTATACAGGCGACCCTAAGCTAGCCGAGAGCAAGGTGATTGAAAAGGTAAAAGCGGGAACAGCAACTGATTTTAGCAGTTTTGTAAGCACCGGAAAATCGCAGTTTGGCAGAGGCGGCATGATTACCAAATCGACCATTGCCCAAAAAGTAGCCAAACTTGGCATTAATGTGCATATTAGCAACGGCAAAACCGACCATATCCTTACTTCGCTACTGGAGGGCAATATCGTTCATACTCATTTTGTGGCCGACAAGATCAAATCTGGACAGAAAAAATGGATTGCACATGCAGAAACCGCTGCTACTGGCACCGTACAACTAAACGACGGGGCTAAAACAGTACTTACTTCTGGTAAAGCAACCAGTTTACTTCCCGTAGGAATTATTGCCATCAAAGCTGACTTTAAAAAAGGCGATATCATTAAGATTATTGACGAAAACGAAAAGCTCATTGGTTTGGGCATAGCTAAATATAGCTCTGATAAAGCACGCGAACGAATTGGCCAAAAAAACCAAAAGCCCTTGGTACACTACGATTATTTTTATGCAGCGATATGATTAGTGGCTAGGAACTAGTGGTTAGTAGCAAGGAGTAAAGACTTGGTTTCTAAAAAACTAAACAACAAACCAACCAAAAAAACAACCAGAAACCTAAAGATGAAACAATATTTCGAAAACGCAAAACAGGCTACCAGAACCATGGTTTCGCTCAATAAAGAGACCATTAACCTGTTATTGAATAAACTGGCAGAGGCGCTAGTGTTACAAAGTGACTTTATTTTGGCCGAAAACCAAAAGGATTTGGAACGCATGCCCGAAAACGACCCTAAATATGACCGTCTAAAACTTACCGAACAACGGATTAAAGATATTGCCAGTGACGTGAAAAATGTGGCTTCATTAAACAGTCCTTTAGGGGATTTGATCCACGAAAAAACATTACCCAACAACCTTAACATTAAAAAAGTAAGGGTACCCCTAGGGGTGGTTGGCGTTATTTACGAAGCACGCCCTAATGTGACGGTAGATGTTTTTGCCCTATGTTTTAAAACTGGAAATGTGGCAGTACTCAAAGGCGGCAGCGATGCGGAATATTCTAACGTCGCCATCTCAAAAGTTATACAGGAGTTATTGGCCAAACACAAAATTAACCCCAACGTACTCACCTTATTGCCTGCCGACAGAAGCGCGACGGAAGCCTTATTAAATGCTGTAAACGACGTAGATGTATTGATTCCAAGAGGAAGCCAATCGTTAATTAACTACGTGCGTGAAAACAGTAAGATTCCAGTGATTGAAACTGGCGCAGGCATTGTACATACGTTTTTTGATGCTTCCGCCAATTTGGAGAAAGGACAACAAATCATTGCCAATGCAAAAACCCGCAGGGTAAGTGTTTGTAATGCCTTAGATTGTGTATTGATCCATCAAGAACGCAGCAAAGATATTGCTCAACTTTTATCACCTTTGGCCGAAAAAGAAGTAGCACTTTATGCTGATGAAACGAGCTACAAAGCATTACAAGGAAATTACCCAGAAGAGCTACTACACCAAGCACAACCGGAACATTTCGGCACTGAATTTTTATCGTTGAAATTGGCGGTTAAAGTGGTGAGTGATGTGAACGAAGCCTTAGATCACATTGCGACTTACAGTTCAAAGCATAGTGAAGCAATTATTAGTGAGGATGCGGAGAATATCGCACTATTTTTAAATCAGGTAGATGCCGCAGCAGTTTACGCCAATGTTTCTACTGCCTTTACAGATGGTGCTCAATTTGGTTTAGGGGCAGAAATTGGAATCAGCACACAGAAGCTCCATGCCCGTGGGCCAATGGCTTTAGAGGAATTGACCAGTTATAAATGGTTGGTTACTGGCGATGGACAGGTGAGGAATCCTTAGAATAAGCTCCAACCCGTCATTTCGAGCGAAACGTAGTACAGTCGAGAAATCTTTTAACGTGATTTTTATTTAAAGATTTCCCTCCCGAACATTCAGGACTACGCCCCAGTCGAAATGACAACAGTGGTTATTTAAAACAAAAAAACTTGCGAAGTTTCGAAAAATCGCAAGTTTATAACAGTCGTTTTTATTACTTTTTATAAGGTGATGATTTGAGCATCACTTTCATTGCCCGTTCTACCCACTGCCGTTACCTTGATGGCTTTCAATTTAGCCAATGCTTTAGTTTTAGGATTTACTTCCATTTGTTTTGGCACCTGAAAAAAGCTGCTTCTTGCGTTTAACGTACGATAAGTCCATTTATCTCCATATTGGGTATAAACCACATATTTAAACACCTCTTTTTCATTTTTAGTGGTCCATTTCAAATAAAGATCATTGTCCCTATCTTCATAAGCAGTTATTGGTGCTTGAGGAGCTTTTTTATCCAACCAAGGAGATTCTGGCACTAAAGCTTCTTCTTTATAAGGACCAGCCAACAAATCGTTACGCAAACTTTCATGCTTCGTTAAAGCCCCGATACTCCAATGTGCAACACCTGGTGATTTTGGAAGAATCCCCCTAGCAATCATGATTTGATTAATGATTTCGTCACTGTTTTTTTCACCGCCACCTATGCCGCTATTCAAACCTGGCCATAGATGTCTGCCTTTAGTATTTTCGCTTTCCCACCAGGCCAACAATACAGGAAAACTCAAAGGAATATTATTGATTTGCCAATACAATTGCGGCATGAAATAATCTATCCAACCTTCATTTAGCCAAAGTTTAGCATCTGCGTATAACTTATCATATTGATCCATTCCTCTAATCGATTCGGGATAGCCAGGACGCCAAATACCAAAAGGACTAATGCCAAATTTTACAAATTTCTTCTCGGCTTTAATTTCTTTGTAAATCCGTTTTACAAACTTGTTCACACAATCCCTACGCCAGTCTCCCCTAGATAATTTACCGCCACTCTTTTGATAAGCAGCATAACTCTCGGCATCGGGAAAATCTTCTCCACCATTGTATTCAGCATAAGGGTAAAAATAATCGTCAAAATGGACACCATCAATATCATAACGTTTCACGATATCGTTCACTACCGAAGAAGCTAAATCTTGAGTTCCTTTTTTGGAAGGATCAAACCACCAATAGCCTTGTTTCAATTTCACCACTAAATCCGGATGTTTTTTCACCACTGATAAATCACTTACTGGCCCGCCAGCAACATGATGTGCACGGTAAGGATTTAACCAAACATGCAGCTCCATCCCTCGTTCATGAGCTGCTTTTACCCAAAACTCCAAAGGATCATAATACGGATTTGGAGCCTGCCCTTGCACACCCGTTAAATAATATGACCAAGGTTCTAAATTACTTTTATAAAAAGCATCAGCTTGAGGCCTGATTTGAAAAATAACCGCATTGAAATTATTCTTTTGCAGCATATCCAATAAAGCAATGGCTTCATCTTGTTGCTGCTGAGTAGTTAAACCTGGCTTACTAGGCCAATTGATATTAGCTACACTGGCTACCCAAGCCGCCCTAAATTCACGCTGTATTTTTGGATCAGTATTAATTTGAGCTTTCAGCTGAATAGAAGCGCAAACAATTAAGAGGAGAAGGAATCTTTTGAACATAATTTGGTTGAATTTAATTCAATATTAAAAATAAATTACCAAAATACCGCAATCATCCGCAAAATACTTCATTTAAACGCAAAAATACGCGAATGATAAATCAGGTTATCTTATAATGCAATTTAAAAAGATTAAGGCCTGCTCGGAAATGAAAAGATAGAGATAAAAAAGCCCCGTCCCGCAAGTGCTGGACAGGACTTTTTACTAATGACCAGATTGAATACTGGTTTGTTCGATATTCCTCAGCTTTTTAGCACAATACACACCGAAATACAAGATATAAAGGTAACAGACTAAAGGCAGCACAAAGGAATGGTGCACGCCAATTTGATCGGCAATGGCAGCTTGCACCAAAGGCATAATTGCTCCCCCCAAAATAGCCATCACCAAAAGTGACGAGCCCTGACTGGTATAATTCCCCAATTTTGCAATGGACAAAGTGAAGATATTAGAAAACATAATGGAGTTAAAAAGGCCAATCCCCAAAATACTGTAAACAGCCATGTCGCCAGTGCTCAACATCGCAAAAGCCAACAGCAACACATTTACCGCCGAAAAAATGGCTAAGGTTCTGGCTGGCGCAGATCTTCCGATTAAAAATGCACAGAAATTCAGCGCTATAAAAACTAAGAAAAAGCTGATTTCTGAAAAACTGAGGTTAACAATACTAAAGATCAACACAAACACGGCAATGCTTACCACCAGCATATACATCATCTTTTTTGCTTGACTTAAGGTGTGGTTTAAGGATATAGCGCCTACAAATCTTCCAATCATTGCCCCTCCCCAGTATAAAGAGAGATAGTTTTTACTCATTAGCTCTTCCATTCCCTTGGTTTCTTTTAGAAAGCTGATGATAAAACTTCCAATAGCTACCTCGGCACCTACATAACAGAACATGGCCAATACCCCCAACTTCAAATGCACAAATTTCAATACGCCAAAACCTTTCACCTGCTCTTCTTCTGCGGCTTTAAAAGAAGGTAATTTCACATAAGCAATTAACAAAGCCACGAGCAATAATATTCCTCCAAAAATAAGGTAGGGAATACGAGTTGCCGAGGCACTGAAACTTCCATCTGCCGCTGAAAACAGCTCAAAAATCAAATGTCCGCCCAATATTGGGGCAATGGTAGTTCCAAAAGCATTAAAGGCTTGGGTAAGGTTCAATCTACTTGAAGCACTATCTTCTGAACCCAATAAAGAAACGTAGGCATTGGCGGTAATTTGTAGCACGGTAAATCCTAATCCAAGCACAAATAGGGCCGTTAAAAACAATGGATAAATAGCATACGTTGCAGCTGGATAAAATAACACACAACCAAAAGCTGCCAACAATATCCCAAACAGGATACCTTTTTTATAACCTACTTTATTGATAGGATCTCCTTTACTATAAGAAATGAGAAAATAAATTAATGAACCCACAAAATAGGCACCGAAAAAACAGAACTGTACCAATAACGAGCCCACATAGCTCAATTGAAACAGCTCTTTTAGATAAGGAATTAAGATATCATTCATGCAGGTGATGAAGCCCCACATAAAAAACAAAAGCGTAATGGTTACTAATGGAACAGCATAATTAGATTTTGGTGTTTTAACTGAAGTACTCATCTTTCTGATTTATATAAAAAAGGCTCCCTTTCGAGAGCCCTTAAATTTCTATTCTATTTTTTATAACGTTCTAACCTTGCATCTTTAATGACACCTTTCCAATTTAAACCAAAGCCAAAATCATAAACATTTCCATCTGCATCTTTATGACATTCCATATCAAATGGTACGTCCTCTTTTTGCAGTTCTACAGTTTTCATGTTAGCAGGCATTTGTACTGGCAATAATCCGGAAGGTTCTGCCTTACCAGAAATGATATCTAAAACTGCTTGAGAAGAAACACCAAAGTTTAATACAATTCCATCAGCAACAGCTTCAAATTCATTAAAAATCATTGGCTTACTGGCAGAAACCGATACAATTACAGGTTTGCCTTTCATCATTTCTTTCGTATCCAAAATAGTTTGCAAATCCATCGTATTACTAGCTACCGTTGACTTATTTTTGAATGAACGATCTTTGATAGTTGGATCTACCACCGGATCACCCGCTGCAATGCTTTTCTCTCTCGCATTTACTGCAGTATAAGCACCATATTGCAAGCTGATAGGCACGTAGCCATTGTTTCCTTGTTTACGATCGGCAGCACTATAACCCCCATCTGCACTTTGCGGACTACTTACAAAAACAATCGCAAAATCTGCTTTTGCAGGATCAGCAGTAAGGTTATAATATTTCTTAAGCACGTTGGTATCTATAGGATATTCAAATTTTGCTTGTTGATAGTTACCCCACCAATCTTTAGCTGCCGGTGTATAAATTTTAGGCACGTATACTGTTTTCTTTACCTGAACAGGGAGTACCGACTGATGGTTTTTCAATAATACCACCGACTTAACTTGTGCTTCGTAACCCGCTTTCATAAATGCTGGCTGACCAACCGTTGCCTGACTTTCATCAGCGTTCAAGTAAGGATTTTCGAATAAGCCCACACGGAAAATATTCTTTAACAAACGGATACCAGACGCTTCAAAACGTGCTCTGAATGCTTTTTCTCCGAATTGCTTCACTCCCATTTGATAGGCTTCTAGTACTGGAGCAATGACGTTATTTCCGCCAAACTGATCTACACCAGCCAATAAAACTTGATAGTGTCTTTCGGCAATCGATAATTTCTCAGTACCCCAAGGCTTACCAGCAAAATCACCAGGTGTTTTACCTTCATCGCCGGTAATTAACCAATCCGTACAAACTACGCCATCATATTTATATTTCTCTCTCAACAAATCAGTAATAATGTATTTACTAAAGCCGTTGGCCACTGTATCCTTACCATGAGAAATGGTATAGTAAGGCATTACCGCCGAAGCTGCTCCCGTTTTACCTTTCAATTTGAAAGCACCATTTACAAATGGATTCACATGCTCTTGGAAATTATTTCCTGGATAAACTGCGAATTTACCCATAGCCCAGTGTCCATCACGGCCACCTTCTTCCGGTCCACCGCTTGGCCAGTGTTTCACCATTGCATTTACACTGCCATAACCCCAGCCGTTTTTAATTTCATCTTTACCTGTTGAAGTTTGGAAACCGTCGATATAAGCTCTTGCCATATCTGTAGTTAACTTGCTGCTTTCGCCAAAAGTCATGTTGATACGATACCAACGTGGTTCTGTACCCAAATCAATTTGTGGAGATAGCGCTGTGGCAATACCTAAAGCTCTGTATTCTTTAGCTGCAATTTCACCAAACTGTTGTACAATATTAGGATCGAAAGTTGCTGCCATGGCCAAACCATCAGGCCATAACGAAATTTGACCGCCGGCTCCTTCATTAAACTCGGTAGTTGCCTTAGCCGTATGTCGTGGGTCGGTACTGTTGTTTGCAGGAATACCCAAACCCAATCCTTCTACAAAAGCCTGTGCGTTATTGTTCCATAGTGCCGCATCTTTAGGAGATGAAACCGTGGTAATCAACACATGGCGCAGGTTATCATTTTTTAAAAAGGCTTTTTGCTGATCGGTTAAATCGTAAGCTTTTGCGCCACTTTTTGCAAAAGTTTTACCATTGTACATCCCAGCCCTAATCCCCGTTTCGGCCCCAGGAATTGATTGATGGATACTATACAGCATCAAACCTGCAATTTGCTCTACCGACATTTGTTTCACCAAATCTTTCGCTCTTTCTTCGGCGCTCAATCTCCAATCTTCGTACTTGTCTAGCTTTCCATTTTTGTTAAGATCTTTAAATTTCAATCCACCAACGGTTAAAATCTTTACTCCTGATTGTGGAGAGTAACCTAGGGTAGCCCCCTTTTTGTTTTCAACTAATGAATAGTTTTGCTGAGCACTTAAACCTTGTGCTGTCATTAAAAATGCAGCCAAAGCAAAATATCTATATCTTTTATTCATAACAAGTTATTACTTAAAATTTGAAATTCACAGAAGCCTCTACCGTAAAAGGTCTGATGTATGAACTGGTTAATAATTGTCCGTAATAAGGACTTGCATCAGTAGCTAACTCAGTACCGTTAATAGTACCTTTAGCTCCACGTTGGTTTAAAGGATTTACTACCGTTAAACCACCTCCAACAGACTTATTGAACTGATAGTTTACACCTGCAAAAGTTTCCCACCATCCTTTAAAGAACAAGGCATTGGTTAAGTTTGCATACTGCTTACTGAAATAACGTAAGCTAGCCCAAGCTCTGAATTTTTGATTGGTAGTAGTATAGCTAGGATCAATTTCCATTAACACTTTAGAGATTTGCAATACACTTTTTCCATTGTAGCTATAGTTGTTTCCAAACGCGCTAAAATTGTAGTTTTTGTACACTGGATCTTGAATGGTCAGCAAGTAGTGCAAGCTGAAATTTCTTACTGGTTTAGCCACAATATCCGTGGTCCATCCTTTGGTTTGGATATCGTAGAAAACTGGTGTCAATTGGTTTTGCGTAACATTTGAAGGATTAACCAAGTTTAAACGAGTTTGATAGTTGTTCCTGGTCAAATAAGTTAAAGCCGAAACGATGCTGATTTTAGGATGGTTGAAGAATACTCCCGCACTAGCATAAGGGCTTTTTGTTTTTGCAAAATTTGGGGTATAAGCCGCCGAATAGTCTTCCAAGTTTCCGTTCTTCTCGGTATAAATCAAATCAGCAATTACGCCAAAGTTTTTACCCAAGTTATAAACTGCATTTACAGAAGCTCCGATATGAAACCAGTTATGATCAAATGGCGTTAAGGCTTTTCCTACAATGGTATAGCCTACACCACGAGGATCTAATGAGTAGTTCCCTTTCATTTTGTGGTAACGAAAGTTCAGACCATAGCTTAATTTGAACTTATCGTTTACTTGCCAATCGTCGGTAGCGTAAGCCGTAATTTTATTTTCTATCCCGCTGTGATAGTTGGCACCTACGTTGTAATTGTAATAACCATATTGATCTGTTTTGGCAAATGATGAAGTAAGGGCATTGTAGTTGGTCAACTGTCGTGGTTGCGCAGCCACTTCTTGGTAATAGAAAGTTTGGTTAAAGGCAAACTGGCCTTCGTCAAAATAAGCTTCCGTTAAACCAAATCTCCACTTGTGGTTATTCTTGTTTTTCAACACTTCAAATCTCGATTGAAAGCTGTTCAGCTCTGTATCTGGCGAAGTAAAAGCTAAAACCGATTGAACTGTTCCCAAATAAGGCGTTCCATCCATGTAGGTAAAACCATCGGTAGCCGAAGCTACTTTAGACGAAGTTGGTACAATTAACTGTGTAGTGTTAAAACTTTTGTGGAAACGCAAAGTGTATTTAAACTTCCAGTCGTTACCTAATTGATAGTTCCCCAATATATCGATATTGTGCGATTTGGTATTCAAATCATTGCCCATATCAAGGTTGTAATACTCACCATTTAGCGCATTTAAAACCCTTACTTTTCCTTCACGAAGGATATAAGAATCTCTACCTACTCGAAAATTATCCAACTCGCTAATACTTCCTCCTTCTTGGTATCTAAAAGCAGCATAGTTGGTCAAAACCAAAGATTTGGCGTACTTGTAAAGGATACTGATTTCACCTTTACCATTTTTAAACCTCTTGGTAATACCAGCTCTATAGATCTGCGTTTTATCCGAATAGTTGGTAAAGCCTACATCAAAAGATTGTGGATCGTAATTTTGGAAAATACCTGCAGAGTAGCTCCATGATTTATCTTTGGAAAGTGGACCAGAAACATTCAGGTCTCCTTTCAACCAACCAAAGTGGCTACCCGCTAAGTTTCCTGTAATTTCCGTTTTCTCTGTACCCAACTTGGTGTAAGAATTTACGGCAAAACCAAAATCGGCAGTGGTGATACTGGTTTCTTTTAAACCCAGCAGTCCCGTTTTACTTAAACTTACACTGCTTCTCCAAGTTCGGTTAGGTAGCTCTGGCCAAAAATAATAAACTACAGGCAGGTCATTCTCTAGAATGGTGGTCCCTCCTACGCTGCTTGGCAAACCAACATTCACTTCTCTAGGCCCACTATTGTTGGCAGCATTTAACATCACATTCCTGTTCTCTTCCTCTTTCTTCTCTACTATTTTCTTTACAGTAATGGAATCTTTCTTGAGAACGTTTTGTGCAAATGCGGGCACACAGTACATCGCTAATAGCGATAGTAGGATTTTCTTTAATGTGTTCATCACAATTTAATGATTTGGTGTTTTCTTAAAATTTATGAAGTAAGGAATGGAATGGGAATCGGCGTATTTGGTTAGTCGACTGAAATTCTTATTGCTTCATTATGAAGCAATGATAGTTGGTTTGTTTTAGAAAAGCAAATAATTTGCTTTAAATCACTAAAAAATATTACATTGACAGGATGCAGATAAAAGAAGTAATTGAGTCGAGCAAGAGACATTGGAAAACAGCATTACCGCATTTATCGATCGATTGCGTGGTTTTTGGCTTCGACCAAAAGCGATTGAACGTGCTTTTGCTGAAGTTGAAGGACAATGCCAACAACTGGATACTTCCTGGCGGTTACGTACTGAAAGAAGAGGCTCTTGATGATGCTGCAAAGAGAATTTTAAAAGAGCGAAGTGGTGCGGACAAGATTTTCTTGAATACTTTTAATGTGTTTGGAAACCTTAACCGTTCTGAAGGCTATTTTAAGGAGTACGATGATGATCTATGGCATAAACAGCGATTTGTAACCATTGGTTATTATGCGTTGGTAGATCATAAAAGTGTAACGCCTGTAGTTGATGCTTCCTCAGAAGATTGCAAATGGATGCCTATTGACGAGCTTCCAGAAATGGTAATGGACCACAAGAACATTATTGAAAATGCTTTAGCTACGTTAAGGGAACAGATCAGGTATAAACCAATTGGATACAATTTGCTTCCAGAGGAATTTACCATGCCTGAGCTTCAAAATTTATACGAAGCGATATTGGGCTACAAGCTAAATAGAGGCAACTTTTACCGCAGAATTATGCGTTACAATATTTTAAAAAGACTGGATAAGGAACGAAAAGGCGGTGCACATAAGGCTCCCATTCTTTATAGTTTTGATAAGGATAATTACCAAAAGGCTTTAAGTGAGTTTGGTTGGTAGGGATAACTCCTTACCGTCATTTCGAACGCAGAGAGAAATCTAGCATCAAGTAACTATTCGTTAGATTTTACTACATAAATATTCAATTCTCCTCGTTCCTCATTCGAAATGACGACACGGGTTACTACTTTATCCTATTCTGAATATCTTCACTACCTGTTTTACGTTCTCGGTTCTCGAATTGTTTTCCAAAGCGATAAGTAAAGGAAAGAATGGCTCTTCTGCTATCAATCCATATCCTACTGTACATATTGATATTCTGGTAGCGGGTATCGTTTTGGAAATTATTGGTCTGAAAAATATCATTGATAGCCAACTTAATACTTCCCTTATCATTCAAAACACTTTTTTGGAAAGCAGCTGAAATTGCCCAATATGACCGTTCAGTAATGATCCCATACACTGATTTAGAGTTATAGAAAGCATTCAGCTCAGCCCCAAAACCCTTCACTATTTTAAAGGAGTTTTGAGTATTTGCACTAAAGCTTGTCTGCTTGTTCTTTCCATCTTCTAAATCGTATTCGTTGCGAAATACATTGGCAAAACTGGTTCCCGACCACCATTTGAAATAGTCTATTTGCGCAGTGAAACTAACACCGTAATTGATCAATCTTGGAAGATTTTTAGGTTGCTCGAAGGTCGTATTAGTTGCATCGTTCTGCCCTGTTACCCAAGTAATCACATCCGTAGTACGGCTATAATTTATAGAGGTGGTAAATTTGTTTTTATATACATGACCTAACACCATATTTTGTGTCAACTCTGGTTTTAAATACGGATTTCCTTCGTAATACAAAGACGGATCTCTAAACATTCGGAATGGGTTTAATGCACCATAATTTGGTCTTTCAATTCTACGACTGTAAGAAAGCTGTAATTGGTTACTCGCATTTAACTCCTGTCCCAACGCTACACTAGGAAACAATTGAAAATAATCTCTAGTGAATACCTGTTTGGTCGTAATTTGATTGCCTTTGGTATTGGTATACTCGCCGCGAAGTCCAGCTTGTAAAGAGGTCTTACCCAAACTGGCGATCACGTTCAAATAACCAGCGTGAATTTGTTCCTTGTATTTAAAATGATTGCTCGAGGTGGCATCGTACTCCCAATTTCCATTTAAAAACTGATGATATGCTAAGTTATTATCCGCCTGAATAAAAGAACTTTTAGCTCCTGCCTCCCATTTAATCGCATCATTGATTACATCTGTATAATCTGCCTTGACTACATAAACGTCTGTTTTAGCGGGAACTGTCCCAATCCTTCTAGCCATATCCCCATCAGGCAAAGTGCTATTGGGTTTCGTATAAGTATCTAAATTTAAGTTTGAACTAAAACGGTTTGGTGCAAAATCTAAATCAGCCGAAAGCTCCCTTCCTTTTTTCGCAAAGCGATGTTGGTAATTGAGGTTATAAGTGAGACTTTGCCAGCTTTGCCTATCATAGTTTTTGGTGAGCATGTCGGTTAATAAAGCTCCTTGCTGATTTCGCATCAAATTACTGGTTTGGCTATCGTGAATGTATTTACCTAAGTTACCATTTACCAATAAACCAATGGTGTTATTACTATCAATCTCATAATCAATCCCTGCTCGGAAGTTATGCGTGTTCAAAGGTTCGTTGGTTTCTGTACGTTGGGTTGAAGTTCTTGATAAGCTGGGCTGGACATCCGAAAAACGCCTGATAAAGTCCAAATATTCGGTTTCACCACGATAAGCGTAATTATAATTCCCGTAGAGATTGATTTTTGAAGTGCGATAATTAAGGTTAAAACCACTGCCATATCTGGCATTACGCCCAGCGCCTCCATTAAAGTTAACTGATCCGTTTAAACCACCTGCTAAGCTTTTCTTCATCACAATATTGATAATACCTGCATTACCAGCAGCATCATATTTGGAAGAGGGATTGTTCATGATCTCTATTTTAGAAATAGAAGAAGAGTTGGTGGCTTTTAACAAGGTAGCAAGTTCAGTCGCATTAAGGTAGGTCATCTTACCATTCATCATTACGTTTACTCCAGTTCTGCCTTTAAGTGATATTTTACCATCGCTATCAATTTTCACCCCTGGAGCACGTTCCAATAGTTCTAAAGCAGTATTACCTTCTGCCAAAATGCTGTTTTCGACATTTAAGGTCATCTTATCTAAGCTTTGCTCAATCACTTTTTTCTGTCCGCTCACGACTACCGCACTTAACTGTTGCGCATCATCCTTTAATTGGATATTAGCAAAAGTAATTTGAGCATTGGCGGCATTGAGTTCGAAATTGGGAATCGTATGGTTTTGGTGTCCCATACTAGAAATTACGATTTTATATTTCCCATGAGGCACTTTAGCAAAGGAAAAACGTCCAAGTGAATCGGTAAGTACACCTTTATAAATTTTCTCGTCAGTATGTTTTAAAGCCACTGAAGCATATTCTACAGGCTGATTATTGGCCGTTTTCACTTGGCCAGAGACATGCCCAGTACTTTGGGCTTTTGTTACTACAGAACAAAAAAATATGGAAAGCGTGACACTTATGGCTATTCTAAAAAATTTGATTCCGTCTAAATTCCTATGCATCTTCATTATATCTACCGTTAAAAATCTACTATCCTATCAAAAGATATTTTACCCGGCAAATATATATTTATTTAGACTAATTAAAACAATTGCTATAAACATAAAAAACCCCGATTAAAATCGGGGTTGGTAATTATTTTGATTTTGCACTTCTCAATTGACTGATTTCCTTTTTCAGGGCTTCTATCTGCAACTGTTGTTCTTTAATGCTACCCACCAAAAGCGGAATAAGCGTTTCGTAATCTACTACTGGAACAGTGGCTGTTTTAGTACTATTTTTTCCAGCGGTGTATGTTTTTTGTTGATTAACCACTAACTCTGGAGCTACTTTAGCCACTTCTTCTACGGCAAATCCACTCTGTTTTTGTGTGCTTAATTTCAGCTTACTAGCCCAATCTTTATCATAGCTAAAATTGATCGGTGTAAGCTTTAAAACGGTATTTAATGAATTGTTTATCGAAGTAATTTCAGTTTGTTTAACTGTTTGTGCATTTGTGTTAAGGGCAAGGCCAACTATGGCCAAAGCACCTAATAAAAGTGATTTTTTCATTTTAATTGTGGATGATGACGAAGCAATCGTGATTGACTAGCAACTCACAATGGTTTCATCGTTTGTACATTTATATCTATAAGAAAATTGGTATTGGTTTGATTTTTTTCGCGATGATATTAAGCAAAATCGGGCGGAGGCGTGGTTAACTGAAGGTAAGCTTCTGGAAGCGCAGTCTCAATATGATCATTCAATTTTACCACAATTGAGGTGGCTGCCTTTAAATGATAGCGCATTTTTTCCAGCAGGAAAAGATGATGGGACGTTTCTTTTACATTTTCCTCTCCACTTTCCGTGTTGTCATCATTGGTATCAGTCATTTCTGTTTGCACAGCTACCTTGTTATCCATTACAAAAACATGCGCACTATATACTATGCCCAGCAAAAAAAGCAGGCAAAGCATCATTAGGCTTCTAAGTTTTTGTTTTTTCATGTCGCAAATATAAAGGATAACAGCCAAGCTCAAATCATTTATCTGTAAAACAACAGCTTACTTTTGCCAAAAGTTGTAACCTCTCGTTATTTTTACAGCGACAATCCTTTTTTTGTAAATTATTTAGAATAATTCTAAACAAAAAAAGAATATCCTATATTTGTCCCCACAATGATGTACACCGACCTTTGGGATAAAATTCGACTCGGTGATACCTTGGCCATGAAGACCTTGTATCAAGCCTGCTATCAGCAGTTGTATGTCTATGGCTTTAAATTAATTGCAGATAAAGAAAAAACCAAAGACAGCATTCATGAGCTATTTTGCGAATTGTGGGAAAGAAGAAATTCCCTACAAACCGTAAATCATGTACCTGCCTATCTCAAAACCTGTTTACGGAACAAACTGCTCAAACAGCTTAAACAGGATACCCTCACGGGAAGTATGGATGATTTTCCAGAAATAGAAGGTTTAAAGGAATTTTCATACGAGGACCTACTGATTGCTGCGCAACAAGACGCTGCTAGTCAGTACAAACTAAGGATGGGTATTGATCAGCTTACACCCACCCAAAGAGAAGTGATTAAGCTAAAGTTTTTTGATGGGCTCGATTACGAAACCATCTCCCAAATGCTGAACCTTAAACATCGTACCGTTTACAATCATGTACACGCTGCAATTACCCAATTGCGTGACTTTTTTAGTCTGTAAGCACACCATTTCGAACAGCTTTTTATTTTTTTAAAAAAATATCTGGTAAAAATCTGCTTACCCCGACTCTTATCTATAACTAGTCTAAAAAAACTCGGCATTCCATACATGAATTTTAACCTTTATCATGCGGAAGATTTTGCTGCAGATCAATCTTTCATCGCTTATTATCTTCAAACTGACGAGCAAGCCATTGCTTTTTGGGAAAATTGGATCAGCTTACATCCTGAAAAATTAGATGAAATTTACAAAGCTGAATTGCTATTGGCTAAACTTCATCTGCAACTTGGTGAACCAGAGCTAAGTGAAGCATTCGACAAATTCGACAGTTTTCTAGCCGTTCACGACACTATCCCAGTAACGACTCCTACAAAGAGTAAAAAACTATTCAGCTATACCAAGCTAGCCGTCGCTGCTTCATTATTGGTTATTTCATCTATTGCAATTTATATCTTCAATCAAAAACCTGCACAGCCAGCCTATATAAGCTACCATAACGATTACGGCAAAACAGCGATCATTACCCTCGAAGACGGCTCTAAAATATCCTTAAATAGCAACAGTACTTTAAAATATCCGCAGCACTTTGCCCACGACAAAAGGGAAGTAGAATTGGTAGGAGAAGGTTTTTTCGAAATCAGCAAAGACAAAAGCAAACCTTTTACCGTAAAAACCAATAAACTCACTACCACCGTTCTGGGAACAAAGTTCAATATATCGGCTTATCAAAATGCAAGCGATGTTTCGGTAGCCCTATTGGAAGGAAGTGTGGCGGTTGAATTAAGTGACAAAAGCCAAAAAACCATCTTAAAACCCTCCGAAATGGTTACGATTAAAGGCAGCGCTAAACAATTGGAGAAAACCACTTTTAACACCAATCAAATCACCGCTTGGCAAACTGGTGCTATCATTTTTGAAAATGCTTCTTTCGAGGAAATCGCCACTAAACTTTACAATGCTTACGGCATCACCCTCATCAACAAAACGGATGATCAACACTGGGAATATTCTGGAAGTTTCTCTAAAACCGATTACCTGAGCATTATTCAAAATATCTGCTTTGCGAAAAGAATCAATTATAAAATCGACAACAACATTATAACCCTAGTTCCATAAAATGAATAAAGTTTACCCTAAAATCCTTTTAGTTCTTACGCTCCTCTTATTCTATCATATTGCACCTACAATGGCACAAAGCAAAAATCCAACAGTAACGGTGAATGTGGTTCAAAAACCATTAACCACTGTTCTTAAGGATATCGAAAAACAAACAGGCTTAACTTTTAACTACGACCAAAAGGAAGTTGATCTTTCGCAATTGGTTACCTTAAATATCAAGAATAACCTGAAAGAGGTATTGACCACTATTTCTGGACAATCGGGATTGGATTTTAACATGTCCGGCAATAACATTGCCATCAGAAAAGGCATTAGAAAAGCTGCTCCACAGGTGAAATTAATTACGGGTGTAGTTACCAGTCGCCAAGATGGACAACCTATCCCAGGGGTAAATGTCTTTAAAAAAGGTACCCGACAAGGTGCCGTAAGTAATGTAAACGGCGAATTTACCATTAGGTTAGCTGGCGAAAATATCGAGAGCACCATCCTAGAGTTCATTTACATTGGCATGCTCACCAAAGAAGTAAATGTGGGCAAACAAAGCTTTTTAAAGGTAGAGATGGACAATGATATTTTTGGCATGGACGAAGTGATCGTGACGAGTTCTTACACCAAAGAAAAACGTAGGGAAGATGTAGTGGGCAGTATTTCACAACTTTCAAGCAAGCAATTACAAAGCTACAGACCTATTGAGAGTTTCGACAAAATGATTGAAGGAATGGTGGCTGGGGTTTATGTAGAAACAACCTCTGAGTTGAATACTCCTGTTAAAATCAACATCAGGGGACAAGGATCGCTACCAAATATTGGTGCAAGTAGAGGAACTTCTACGCAACCGCTATATGTGGTTGATGGTGTTCCCGCTTATGAGCAACAAAGAGGAAATGAAGCTTCTGTGTTCAACGGCGAAGGTTATCTCAATCCTTTGTCGAACATTAATCCCGACGATATTAAAAGTATCTCCATCCTAAAAGATGCTACGGCCTCCGCCTTGTATGGTGCTGATGCTGCAAATGGCGTAATCATTATCACGACCAAAGCTGGCGAAGCTGGAAAAACAAGACTTAACGTAAATTACGATACTGGTATTTCTAGGTTCATCAACGAATACAAATGGTTGAGCGGTCCACAATATTACAGTTTACTAAGAGAAGCTTACATTAATGGTGGTCGCTCCGTAACCGAAGCCACTCAGCTTGCTGGAAGTAGCACCATCAATACGGATTGGTTTGACTTAACGAACAGAACACCAGTTTATCAAAACATCGGCCTAGACCTTTCCGGAGGCACGGGTAAAACTACGTATCGTCTTTCTGCTGGTTATAGAGATCAAAAATCGAGCTCTTTAGGTAATGACTTGCAAAAGGTTTATTTGCGTTTGAGGGTAGATCAACAAATTAACGATAAGTTCAAAGTTGGCTTTAACCTTAGCCCTACTTACACGCAAAGTAACACTTTATCGGCTTTTGGGGGAGTGATTTTACCTCCTAACATAGCCGCTGTATCCGAAGATGGTACTTACCAAGATATTTTAGGCGTACCAAATCCGCTTGCAATTCTTACCCAAAACCAAAACAGCAATAAGGGTATTCAGTTAATGGGTAATTTAAACGGTAGTTATCAAATCACTAAGGAGATTGCAATTTCGGCCACGGTAGGTGCTGACAACTATCAAAACAAGCAAACCCAATATTTATCCGCACAAAATGCTACTGGAAGAAATGCTAATGGCAGATTAACTATTTATGACCGTAATTACCTAGGGTACACCGCATTTATTCAAGCCACTTACGACAAAGTATTTAAAGATGCGCATACGGTTAGTTTCTTGGCAGGTACGCAAATAGCAGATAGAAAAACCGATTTATTGAGAGGCTTAGGCGCTGGTTTCAGTTTTGATAGGTACCGCGTATTGAATATGGCTGCCACACAAACTTCTGCTTCTTCTACCAACTCTGATGCCACTGTATCCTATTATTCGCAATTAGGTTACGACTTCAAAAAGAAATACTACGCCAACATCAACGGACGTATTGACAAGTCGTCCATTTTTGGTGGAGACAAACAGGTAGCACTCAACGGGTCAATTGGTTTAGCTTGGCTAATTAGCAACGAAGAGTTTCTTAAAAACAACAAAGTGATTAACCACCTGAAATTAAGAACCACTTTTGGTTCAACAGGTAACTCTAGGATTGGCACTTATGCAGCTAGAGGTTTGTATAGTTTCGGTACACAAAGTGGCAATACTTATAACGGGAACGTGGCTTCATACCCTGATGCAACAGGTGCACCCAATCCAGATTTAGGCTGGGAAAAGAATTTCAAATTCAATACAGCGGTAGATTTTACCCTATTTAACAAAGTACAGGTAACCGCCGAATATTACAACAACACCATTGTTGACCTTATTTCCAACGTATTAGTGCCACTAGAAACAGGTTTTGCTAATATCTCTGCCAATACCGGTAAAATGCGCAACCAAGGTTTCGAATTGAGTATCAACACTCCAGTAATCAGCAAGCAGAATTTTAACTGGTTTACCTCTTTTAACCTGGGTACCAACAAAAACAAATTGATTTCTTACAATAATGGTTTCGCCTCATTATACTCTACTGCAACTGATGCAGCGGCCTTAAAAGTGGGCAACAGTACTACGGCTATTTATGGCTACCGATGGGCAGGAATTAATCCAGACAATGGGGCGGAAATGTTTTATGACAATAATGGCGTCATCAGAACCGCTTCCGAAATTAATGCCCTTACTATTGGCAACACCATGGTATTGGGAGATCGCCTACCTGATTTCCAAGGTGGTTTCATCAACACATTCAATCTTTACGATTTCAACTTCTCTTTCAACATCCTTTACAGCTACGGTGCCAATTTATTTGTGAACTATGCGGATGAGTCTGATGGAAGAAATCTTCAAAATAGAAATCAAAGTGTGAACTTGGTAGATCGTTGGCAAAAACCTGGTGATGTTACCGATATTCCAAGATTGCTCATTAATAGAAGTATCGTACCCAATTCATCTCGTTACATGTATGACCTAAGCTATCTGAAACTTTCGAACGTTACCGTGGGCTATACCCTTCCTAAAAGTCTAGCGAGCAAATTAACGCATCAAAGCGCTTCTATTTTTGCTAATGCTACCAATCTTTTTTATCTGTATAAAGATGCAGGAACTAAAGGCAGAAATGGTGTAGCAGAACGAAGATTCGTATTCCCAGAAACTTCAGCTTTTACTTTCGGTGTAAAAATTGGCCTATAATAATCGATTATGACATCATCCATTTTCAACATATCAATTTCGATGAAAAAATATTACTTACTCCTTATCATTTCGCTGATAGGATTTTCTTCTTGCGAAAAAATATTAGATAAAGAACCTACAGATAAAATATCCTTAGAAGACCTCTTTTTAGATGTACAGGGTGCAAAAACTGCTTTGGCAGGTTCGTATAGAGCTTTATTAGATGAAAGCCATTATAATAAAAACACGATGGTTTATCCTGAAATTTTAGCGGGGAACATCAAGTTCAGCAAAAACACCAATCTTAGGTTAGAAGATGTTTACGAGGCTATTGTAGATTCACAAAATTCAAGCATGAATGGCACTTACTCTTCTCTATATAGTGAATTGAACAATGTAAACAACATCATTAAATACACACCTTCCTCAGCTGGTTCTGCGACGGAAAAAACCAAAATCATTGCTGAAGCAAAAGCAATCAGAGCATTAATCCATTTTGATTTGGTTAGGATTTTTGCCCGACCATTCAATTACACCTCAAATGGATCTCATTTAGGTATTCCTGTCATTTTGCAGCCGCAGCTGTATTCAGACCCAGCACCTTTTAGAGCAACTGTTGCTGAAACGTACAATGTCATTATAAACGACCTTACGGAATCCATTGCTGCTTTTGACGATACCAATGTAGGCGTTTTAAACTCTGGTACTAAGCAAAACTATTTCACCAAAACTTCTGCCAAAGCACTATTGGCCAAAGTTTACTTGTACCAAAATAATTGGGACAGAGCCTTTGCATTGGCCGATGAAATTATCAAGAGCAACCAATACACATTAATAACCAATGCTGCTTATGTAGCTAGCTGGACAGGACGTGTACCTTCAAGCGAGTCAATTTTTGAATTGCCTGTAGAAACCAACTTCACTGGTGGCGGTTTGGGCGTATACTACGAAAGCACCAACCTTTCATCTTACAGAATGTATGCCGCAACTTTGGATTTAACTGGTTTATATAGTACCACTGACGTAAGAAATATCAATTCGATGTTCAATAGAATAGATATCAGCGGTGTAAATTATGCTTTCACTAAAAAGTACCAAGGTGGCGGGACATTGGCTACACCTATAAAAGTATTACGACTTTCGGAACTTTATTTAATTAGAGCAGAGGCCGCAGTAGAAAAAACCGTAGCAGATTTCACCACAGCAAACGCCGACCTAAACCTGATCAGGAAACGTGGTGACGCAAGCGCCAGCACCTTAAGCTTAACCACAAAAGATGCCGTAATTGATGCCATCCTTTTGGAAAGAAGAAAAGAACTGGCCTTTGAAGGCAATTTACTGTTCGATTTAATGCGACGCAAAAAAGACATCGCCAGAGTAGATGTTACGCCAGTAGCCAAAAACCTTTTGACTGACGACGATAGGCTAATCATGCCACTTCCGGCCAACACGGTTAACGCCAACAAAAACATGAAACAAAACCCAGGTTATTAATAAAAAGATATGAGAAATTTATTAGCACTATTCATTAGCATCATCATCTTTAGCGGTTGTAAAAAAGACGAACCTGCTGCAAAAGCAGATTTGTACCCTGACCAACCGATAGCAACAGCATCATCTTCTGCCATTGCTGTTTTTCATCAGCCCATCGCCTTCTATCAAATGTTCGTATATAGATACGATCCAACTACAGCTGCTTGGGGAAGCAGGATTGCTGGACATTTTTCAACGATTTCTACCTCCGACCCAAGCTTTATTGGGTTTACCAACCCAAATGTGGTAGACAGTGGTGTGCCTATGTTCGATATGGTGCGTTTGTATAGCACCTATACTGGAAGCACCAACATTAAAACCGTGGGCATTAATGTAGATCAGGTACTACAATTTTTCCCAGATTATGAGGGTGCAAAAACGGGCATCGTTAAAGTAAAAACCCAAGATGTGATTTTGAGAAAATCAACTGCTGGCCAAACCATCACGATTGGTATGAGTGGTAGCGGAACCTACGACGAAACTTCGAAAGTGATTGACCTTAGTATTACTTTCAACGAGGCAGCCATTGGAGGCACCACACGAACTTTTAAGTATAAACTAAGCCCAACAGCACTTACCCTTTAATTTTTTGAGGATGAAAAGACTTTTGGTGCTGGCCACCATTTTAATTGTTTTTGTATGCTCCTCTGCTTTTTTGCAAAGCACAGATTATACTGTTGAACAGCTACGTGAGCTGTACAGTGGTGATCCTTCAAAATGGCCTAAACCAACCTTACATGAGGAGGCCAAGCCTGGCTTTAAGGATATAGGCTATTTAGGTAGACCTAGTTACCCGGCAGACAATCCCTTTAAGGCAGAAAAACAGCAGCTAGGAAAAATTCTTTTCTTCGACCCTCGATTATCTGTTTCGGGGCAAATTGCCTGCGCTTCTTGTCATGATCCTGAATTGGGTTGGGGCGATGGAAGAAGAGTAGCTTATGGTCACAATCGACAAACCGGTAAACGCAATGCCATGACCTTGCTCAACGTTGGTTTTTATGAAAAGTTTTTTTGGGACGGCAGAACTGGCAGTTTAGAAGAACAGGCTAAATTTCCTGTTCAAGACCACGTAGAAATGAACACTGATTTAGCTACAATGGTTAAAAACGTGAAGGCAGTTGCGGGCTATAAACCCTTGTTTGTTCAAGCTTTTGGCAGTGAAGAAATCACGTTAGACAAAATACAAAAAGCCATTGCCACTTTTGAACGTAGTATTGTAAGCACCAGCTCCCGTTTCGATGCTTTTGTAAAAGGCAATTCAAAGGCTTTAAAGGATGACGAAGTAGTCGGATTGCACCTGTTCCGCACCAAAGCGGGATGTATCAATTGCCATAACACTCCTTTATTTAGCGACAATAAGTTTCACAATGACGGACAGGCTCTACTAGGTTCCCGAATGGAAGATTTGGGATTGTACAACGTCACCAAAAACTTAAAGGATGTGGGCGCATTTAAAACCCCTTCTTTAAGAGAAACCCACATTACTGGACCTTGGATGCATCATGGCAATTTTCCTTCCATTAAAGACGTGATTGAGTTTTATAACCTAGGAAATCCGGTAAGCTACCAGCGAGCTGCCATTATTCCAGATTCATTGAAAAACCCGAAATCGGCGATGCTTAAAAAATTAAACTTAACTTTAACCGAACAAATACAATTGGAAGCATTTTTAAAATCAATCAGCACGCAAGTACAGAAAATTATGCCTCCAAAATTACCAGAATAAATAAAAACGCTTTAATATGGATCTTTTAGTACCCGAAAAAGGCTTACTCATTTGGAATGTGTTAAGCCTCACATTTGTAATTTTAATATTTTATGCATTATACCTTGTGATAAAGGTATTACGTAAGAAATTGAGAGAGTAATATAATTCAAGAATAAGACATAAAGGGAAAAAGCATGGATCTGAATTCCATGCTTTTTTATTTAAAAGAATTATTAGGTGAGGTTGCTTCACTCCTAACCTTGTCCCAACACTTCAGTTAGCAATGACGTTTCTATTGTTGGAGAATCAAGCTAGAGTTTCAAATTTCACCACACATCACTCTCAACCCAAAACTAAATCCTAAAACACCGCCTTTGCAATTTCTTTCGTTTGGTCAGGTTTTCCCATGGTGTAAAAATGCAATACAGGTGCTCCAAATTCAATCAACTCCTTACATTGCTTAATCATGGCGGCTGTGCCTATTTCTTTAGCTTCTGCATTGGTTTTTGCATGCGATAATGCATCTGTCAATTCATCTGGCAAATCAATATGGAATATCTTAGGCAATGCCGTAACCTGTCCCAAGGTACTGATGGGTTTCAAACCCGGAATAATAGGCACGTTGATACCATTATCCCTGCATTTTTGAACAAACTCGAAATATTTTTGGTTGTCAAAAAACATCTGTGTTACGATAAACTCAGCGCCCATTTCTACCTTTTGCTTTAGGTATTTGAAATCTGTATTCAAATTTGGTGCTTCAAAATGCTTTTCGGGATAACCCGCCACGCCAATACAGAAATCACTTTTAAAGGTCTCTACATCTTCATGAAGGAACTTTCCGTTGTTATGGTTTTTAATGTGTTGGATAAGGTCCGTTGCATATGCATGTCCACCTGCAGTAGGTACAAAAGAACTGTCGGCCTTACGGGCATCTCCTCTTAAAGCCAATACATTGTCGATTCCCAAAAACTGTAAATCAATGAGCGCATTTTCTGTTTCTTCTTTGGTAAAACCACCGCAAATTAAATGCGGAACGGCATCGATTTTATATTTATGGATAATGGCGGCACAAATCGCAATAGTTCCTGGACGTTTACGATAGGAAACTTTTTGCAATAAGCCATTCGGCTGCTCTTTGTAAATATAATCTTCCCTTAAAGAAGTCACGTCAATAAAAGGCGGCTGAAATTCTAGCAAAGGCTCAATACCTTCGTAAATCCAGTCGATACTTTGCCCCTTAATTGGCGGTAAAAGCTCAAATGAGAATAAGGTTTTTCCTTTTGCGTTTTTAATATGTTCTGTAATCTTCATTAGACGTTGTTTGGTTGTTTGGTTGTTTGGTTGTTTAGCCCGAAAGCCTAGTTAACGACAAGTCAATCAACTAATTTCTTTTTATTCCTTGTTTAAATATCTGATATACCCGTTAATCAATTTTCCTAGAACTTCAATTTGTTGAATACTCTCATTCAATTGTGTTTCTGAAAGGAAACCGATATCAAATGAAACATATATTTGAGTTTCTAATTCGTACAATGAACCTCTAGCAATGGCTAAAAATTGAATTGTTTCTTTTACATGTTGTCTTCCTGAACCTTCCGCAATGTTTGACGGTAAAGAAACTGCACATCGCCTAATTTGAGAAGACAATCCGTATGTTTCTTCTTTTGGAAATGTAGCCGTCAACTTATAAATATAGGCTGCAAATACTCTTGCTGTCTTCCAGACTTCCAACTCAGTGTATTTTTGATATGCCATATTATTTATAAAACTATGCTATTCCAAACAACAAAAAAACTAACCAACCAAATAACTAGTAAGCCAAATTAGGTGCCAACCACCTTTCTACTTCCTCTACTTCCAAATTTTTCCTTAGGGCATAATCCTCCACCTGTTCTTTGCTGACCTTTCCTAAACCAAAGTACTTCGATTCAGGGTGAGAGAAATAAAAACCGCTTACGGCAGCTGTTGGATACATCGCATAGCTTTCGGTAATGCGTAAACCAATTTTCTCCTCGGCCTCTAGCAAAGCAAACAAGGTTCCTTTTTCGGTATGTTCAGGACAAGCTGGGTAACCAGGTGCCGGACGAATACCTACATATTGTTCCTTGATCAAATCTGCATTCGTGAAATTCTCTTCTTTGGCATAGCCCCAATAGTCCTTACGTACCAACTCATGCAATTTTTCGGCAAAAGCTTCCGCTAAACGATCGGCCAATGCTTTTACCATAATGCTGTTATAATCATCATGATGTTTTTCATATTCGGCCACCAACTCATCACAACCAATCCCTGCCGTTAGCGCAAAACCTCCAAAATAATCTTCCACTCCGCTCTCTTTCGAAGCAATAAAATCAGACAGGGCATAATAAGGCTGTCCATCTACTTTCTCCGCCTGTTGACGCAAAGTATGGATAGTTACCCATTCTGAGTTTCCAGCTTTCAGTTCCGGTGTTTTTATTAACTGAGAACTTGGAACTGCTAACTGAATATCATCGCCAATAGTTTGTGCAGGCCAAAAACCAAATACTGCTTTTGCTTTTAATAGCTTTTCGTCAACAATACGTCTTAACAATGTTTGAGCATCATCAAAAAGCTTTTTAGCCTCATCACCCACATTCTTGTCTTCAAAAATTCGAGGGTAGCTACCTCTTAGTTCCCAGGTATGGAAAAAAGGTGTCCAATCAATATATGGCAACAGCTCTTCCAACGGAAAATCTTCCAACACTTTTGTCCCTGTAAACGTTGGCGCAGGAGCTACTTGCTCCAAATCTATCTGGAATTTGTTTACTCTGGCCTCTTCCAAAGTTTTAAAACGTTTATCAGAACGTTTGTTCAAATGTGCTTCTCGGGCTTTATCGTATTCGGCTTTAATCTGATCGATATACGATTCTCTTAATTCCCCGTTCATCAAAGTGCTACAAACCGTCACACTTCTAGAGGCATCCAATACATGGATAGCAGGACCAGAATAATTTGGCGCAATTTTCACTGCGGCATGTATTCTCGAAGTCGTAGCACCACCTACAATCAGAGGAATAGTAAATCCTTCACGCTCCATTTCTTTGGCAAAATGCACCATTTCATCCAAAGACGGAGTGATTAAACCACTTAGGCCTATAATGTCAGCATTAATTTCCTTGGCTTTTTTAATGATTTCTTGAGCAGGCACCATTACGCCCATATCTACAATCTCGAAGTTATTGCAGGCCAAAACTACACCTACAATGTTCTTTCCAATATCGTGTACGTCACCTTTTACAGTAGCTAATAATATTTTACCTGCCGAAGACCCTTGCGAAGCATCTGGTTTGGCCAATTTCTCTTCCTCAATAAAAGGCAATAAATAGGCTACGGCTTTTTTCATTACCCTTGCTGATTTTACGACCTGAGGCAAGAACATTTTCCCCGCACCAAATAAATCCCCTACAATATTCATCCCGTCCATCAACGGCCCTTCGATCACTTGAATTGGGCGGTCATATTTCTGACGGGCCTCTTCTACATCATCATCCAAAAACTCTACAATACCTTTCACCAACGAGTGCGACAAACGCTCTTCTACCGTTCCTTGTCGCCAAGCCTCGTCTTTCACCACCACTTTACCTTTATTTTTTACCGTTTCTGCAAACTCTACTAATCTCTCTGTAGCGTCTTCTCTACGGTTTAGGAGTACATCTTCTACCCTTTCTAAAAGCTCTGGCTCAATTTCTTGGTAAACTTCCAACATCCCCGCATTTACAATCCCCATATCCAATCCCGCATGGATGGCATGGTATAAAAATGCCGAGTGCATGGCTTCTCGAACCACATTGTTTCCTCTAAATGAGAAAGAAATATTAGATACCCCACCACTTACTTTGGCATGAGGTAAATTTTGTTTGATCCAACGGGTAGCCTCAATAAAGTCTACCGCGTAGTTATTATGTTCTTCTAATCCAGTAGCTACCGTTAAAATATTAGGGTCAAAGATGATATCTTGGGGAGGGAAACCTATTTCGTTTACCAAGATACGGTAACTACGGCTACATATTTCTACCCTACGATCGTAGTTATCTGCTTGGCCCTGCTCGTCAAATGCCATCACCACCACGGCAGCACCGTAGCGCATAATTTTACGGGCGTTGGCTTTAAAAATCTCTTCGCCTTCTTTTAAAGAAATAGAGTTAACGATTCCTTTTCCCTGCAAACATTTTAGTCCAGCTTCAATCACAGTCCACTTAGATGAATCGACCATGATCGGTAGTTTAGCAATATCGGGTTCAGAAGCGATCAGATTAAGGAATTTGGTCATCGCCGCTTCCGAATCAATCATCCCTTCATCCATGTTCACGTCGATAATTTGCGCACCACCTTCTACCTGTTGTAAGGCCACAGCAAGTGCTGCTTCGTAATCGCCACCTAAAATGAGTTTAGAGAATTTAGGAGAACCGGTAATGTTGGTCCTTTCTCCCACGTTTACAAAAATGCTTTCGGGCGTAATGGTTACAGGCTCCAGTCCACTTAAACGCAAATAAGGTTCAATGGCAGGAATTTTCCTAGGGTTAGCTTGCGCTGCCTTTTTAGCAATACAGCCAATGTGATCTGGTGTAGTACCGCAACAGCCACCTACAATATTTACAAAACCAGAGGTAATGAAATCATCTACCAAATGGGCGGTTTCATGTGGCAGCTCATCGTAAGCACCAAACTCATTAGGCAAGCCCGCATTTGGATAAGCAGAAACGTAGCAAGCGGCTTTAGCGGCTAATTCTTCAATGTGTGGGCGCATTTCTTTGGCTCCCAAAGCACAGTTAAAACCAATGCTCAGCGGATTGGCATGCGCCACTGAATTTAAAAATGCCTCTGCAGTTTGTCCAGATAAGGTTCTACCTGAAGCATCAGTAATGGTCCCCGAAATCATGATCTCGAGCTTTCTGCCCACTACTTCTTCATATTGTTTAATGGCAGCAATGGCCACTTTTGCATTTAGCGTATCAAAAATAGTTTCAATTAGCAGTACATCCGAACCTCCATCAACCAAACCTCTAATTTGCTCATAGTAAGCTTCAAAAAGTTCATCGTATGAAATGGCCCTGAAACCTGGGTCGTTTACATCCGGAGAAAGGGAAAGCGTACGGTTGGTTGGACCAATAGCACCTGCCACAAAGCATTTCCGTTCAGGAAATTTAGTCATGAACTCGGTAGTCGCTTCCTTCGCAATTCTCGCTCCTTCATAACTCAACTCGTACGACAGTTCTTCCATTTGGTAATCGGCCATGGAAATACGTTGCGTACTGAAAGTGTTCGTTTCCACAATATCAGCACCAGCTTCCAAATACTCAGTATGGATGGCTTTGATAATATCTGGACGAGTAATGTTCAACAAGTCGTTATTTCCTTTTACATCGCAAGGATGGCTAGCAAAACGCTCGCCTCTAAAATCTTCCTCGGTCAGGGTATAACGCTGTATCATGGTACCCATGGCACCATCTATAATTAAAATACGTTTCTCTAGTTCTTCTCTAATGCTCATAATACGACCTGCGCTTGGCGTTTGGCGAATAAACGCTTATCGCAACACTCAAAATTTATTGGCTTACTATAAAAGAATGGAATGAATGTTCCTTTAAACTTATCTTCTCTCGCCACTGCTGAGATTAGAAATTAGCACCTTGTTGGCACAGGTTGCTAAGACTTCGCTGGGTCTATTCCCTCCGTCTTTCTTAATAAGCAATGCAAAGGTGCAACATCCGCTTATCATTTCCAAAAATATCAGTGATACAACCAAATAAAATTACAAAGGCCATGCAAATTTGCACGGCCTTCGATATAATATTTTGAAAAATGTGATTATTTTCTGCTTCCGAAGATACGCAACAAGAAAAGGAAGATGTTCAAAAAGTCTAAGTATAGAGACAAAGCAGCTACAATAGCCATCTTTCTGCTCTCTACTTGCAGTGCTTGCTCACCGTTTGTTTCCAAGCCTTCACCAATTCTCTTAATTTTTTGTACGTCGTAAGCGGTTAATGCTGTAAATACCGCAATACCGATAAATGCCATTACCAAGCTAAATTGCTCGCTTTGGATGAACATATTAATCAAACTTGCAATTACTAAACCGATAACACCTACCATTAGAATAGGTCCAAACTTACTTAAATCGATATTGGTAGTGTAGCCCATAAATGCCATAATACCAAATATTCCTGCAGCAGCCGCAAAACAGCTTACTACAGAACCAGTGGTGTATGCCAAAAGAATAAAGCTTAAGCTAATTCCTGTTAATACAGAATATAAAATGAAAATACCTACCAAGGCACCATATGACAATCTACTCAACCCAAATCCCATAGTAAGGACTAGGCCTAGTGGAGCAAACATAGCGATATATCCAAAAATAGACATTCCACCTTTACCAGTTACTGGGTCATATGTAATTAGATATTGTAATAATCCCTCGTTGGTGCTAAATAAATAAGCTGCAACCGTCGAAAGACTTAATGCCACAAACATCCAAGTGAAAACGTTAGCGAAGAATTTCTTAGACACCGATTTTTCCTGAACAAAAACCGAATTGTCTTGATATTGATAATTTTGTTGTTCCATCATTAATTTAAATTGGTTAACGGTTAAAAATACAATTTTAGTTTAATCTTTTTGTCAGCAGTTCCTCAACTTTTTTGTAAAACTGCAGTGGTTTTAGCTTTCTCCAGTGTAATTCGTCAAGTTCTCCACCAAAGTTGATGTAGTAATCGATACTATGATCTCTGAACTCTCTAATCACATGCTCA
>Ga0206117_100344_pt1 | contig 56616 bp, 46 predicted proteins | sample 3A5Ametagenome_FD_177997 | JGI IMG/M metagenome (GOLD analysis project Ga0206117, IMG submission 177997) | Enriched microbial communities from leaf-cutter ant dump, University of Wisconsin, Madison, United States - 3A5A | ecosystem: Environmental > Terrestrial > Nest > Insects nest > Nest dump... | reverse complement strand
CGCTTGGGTGAAAGGAGGAGGGGTGAAATCTCCCACGGTCTGTACTGCGGCAAACAGTCAGAAGCTGGCTTTGTCCCTCCTCCTCCCTTCAAGTCCTACCATACAAGCTGGCTTGCCAGCGATGAGGGCCTCAAGAGCACCATCAATCTTTGTCTCCTAAGCTAATTCTAAAAAGTTATTTATTTTTAATTTCTTAGATCAATTAGTCTTTCAACCATTCACACCGAACCCGCCCGCCAGGAGTCCTGTCATGACCTTCTTCGCCCCGTTGCGCCTGTTTTCTGCCCTGACCCTGGCCGGTGCCGCCATGTTCGTGCAGGCCGCCGACCTGACCGTCGCCTACCAGACCACCGTCGATCCGGCCAAGGTGGCCCAGGTCGATGGCCGCTACGAACAGGCCAGCAAGGCCAGCATCGACTGGCGCAAATTCGACAACGGTGCCGACGTGATCACCGCCGTCGCCTCCGGCGACGTGCAGATCGGCTACCTCGGCTCCAGCCCGCTGGCTGCCGCCGCGACCCGCAAGCTGCCGGTGGAAACCTTCCTCATCGCCACCCAGATCGGCGCCGCCGAAGCCCTGGTCGCCCGCGACGGCGCCGGGATCAATTCGCCGCAGGACCTGGTCGGCAAGAAAGTCGCCGTACCGTTCGTTTCCACCGGCCACTACAGCCTGCTGGCCGCGCTGAAGCAGTGGAACATCGACCCGTCGAAAGTGCAGATCCTCAACCTCGCGCCGCCCGCCATCACCGCCGCCTGGAAGCGCGGCGACATCGACGCCACCTACGTCTGGGACCCGGCCCTGGGCGTGGCCAAGGAAAACGGCAAGGTGCTGATCACCTCCGGCGAGCTGGCGCAGAAAGGCGCACCGACCTTCGATGCCTGGATCGTGCGCAAGGACTTCGCCGCCAAGCACCCCGAGGTGGTCAAGGCCTTCGCCAAGGTGACCCTCGACGCCTACGCCGACTACCGCAAGGACCCGCAGGCCTGGCTGGCGGACAAGGCCAACGTCGACAAGCTGGCCAAGCTGTCCGGGGCCAAGACCACCGACATCCCGGGCCTGCTGCAGGGCAACGTGTTCCCGCTGGCCGCCGACCAGGTCGTCGCCCTCGGCGCCCCGACCACCCTGGCGATCACCGAGACCGCGAAATTCCTCAAGGAGCAGGGCAAGGTCGAGGCGGTGCTGCCGGACTACTCGCCGTACGTCAGCTCGAAGTTCATCACCCACTGAGTCCCGGAGTCGTCATGGCCCTGCTACAGCTGGAGCGCATCAGCGCACAGTACCCCGGCGCCGCCGAAGCGGTGCTGTCCGACATCTCATTGAGCCTGGGCCCGCAGCAATTGCTGGTGGCCCTTGGCCCTTCCGGCAGCGGCAAGACCTCGCTGCTCAACCTGATCGCCGGCTTCGTCAGCCCCAGCGCCGGGCGCATCACCCTCGACGGGGTGCCGGTGCAAGGGCCCGGTGCCGAGCGCGGCGTGGTGTTCCAGGACGATGCCCTGTTGCCCTGGCAGAACGTGCTGGCCAACGTCGCCTTCGGCCTCGAACTGGCTGGCGTGCCCCGTGAGCAGCGCGAGCGCAAGGCGCGGGACATGCTGGCCTTGGTGGATCTGGCCGACTTCGCCGAGCGCCGCGTCTGGCAGTTGTCCGGTGGACAGAAGCAGCGCGTCGGCCTGGCCCGGGCGCTGGCCGCCGATCCTCGGCTGCTGCTGATGGACGAGCCGTTCGGCGCCCTCGATGCCTTCACCCGCGAGCAGATGCAGGAGTTGCTCCTGCAGGTCTGGCAGCGCACCGCCAAGCCGGTGTTCCTGATCACCCACGACATCGAGGAAGCGGTGTTCCTCGCCACCGACCTGGTCCTGCTCGCGCCCAACCCGGGGCGGGTGGTGGAACGCCTGCAACTGGACTTCGGCAAGCGTTACGCGGCCGGTGAATCGGCGCGCTCGATCAAGTCCGATCCGTTCTTCATCGAAACCCGCGAGCACGTGCTGGCGCGGGTCTTCTCGCAACGCAGGGAGTTCGCATGAGCAGCCTCGACCTGCCGGTAACGGCCAAATCGACCGCCGCGCCACGCGTGCGGCGCACCCTGAGCACCCGCTGGATCAGCGGCCTGACCCTCGGCGGCCTGTTCGCCCTGTGGTGGCTGGTGACCGCCGCGGAATGGATCGAACCGCTGTTCCTGCCTTCGCCCGAGGCGGTGCTGGGCAAGGCCTGGCTGTTGCTGACCCAGGGCTACATGGAATCGACCCTGTGGCAGCATCTCGCTGCCAGTCTCGGCCGGATCGGCCTGGCCCTGGGCGCGGCGATCCTCACCGCGATCCCGATCGGCATCGCCATCGGCCACAACCGCATCGCCCGCGGCATCCTCGACCCGCTGATCGAGTTCTACCGACCGATCCCGCCACTGGCCTACCTGCCGCTGATCGTCATCTGGTGCGGCATCGGCGAGTTGTCGAAGGTGCTGCTGATCTACCTGGCGATCTTCGCTCCGATCGCCATTGCCACCGCCACCGGCGTGCGCACCGTCGACCCGGCCAAGCTGCGTGCCGCGCAGTCGCTGGGGGCGAGCAAGGCACAGCTGATCCGCCATGTGATCCTGCCCAGTGCCTTGCCGGACATCCTCACCGGCGTGCGCATCGGCCTGGGCGTGGGCTGGTCGACCCTGGTCGCCGCCGAGCTGATCGCCGCCACCAGCGGCCTGGGCTTCATGGTGCAGTCGGCGGCGCAGTTCCTGGTCACCGATGTGGTGGTGCTGGGGATCCTGGTCATCGCCCTGATCGCCTTCGCCCTGGAAATGGGCCTGCGCGCCCTGCAGCGCAAGCTGGTGCCATGGCACGGCCAGAGCCACTGAAACGACTTCATAGTGAGACAGACATGAGCCTGATCATTACCCCGCTGAGCCCCGCGCTCGGCGCGCACATCACTGGCGTGGACCTGAGCCGCGAGATCGACGCCGGCACCCGCGATGCCATCGAGCAAGCCCTGCTCGCGCACCAGGTGCTGTTCTTCCGCGGGCAGTCGATCACCCCCCGGCAGCAGGCGGATTTCGCCGCGCGCTTCGGCGACCTGCACATCCACCCGATCTACCCGAACGTGCCGGATACCCCGCAGGTGCTGGTGCTGGACACCGCGGTGACCGACGTGCGCGACAACGCCATCTGGCACACCGACGTGACCTTCCTGCCGACCCCGGCACTGGGTGCGGTGCTGGCGGCCAAGCAGGTGCCGGCGTTCGGCGGCGATACCTTGTGGGCCAGCGGCATCGCCGCCTTCGAAGCGCTGTCGGAGCCGTTGCAGCGCCTGCTCGACGGGCTGACCGCGACCCATGACTTCACCAAGTCATTCCCCCTGGCACGCTTCGGCAACACCCCGGAGGACCTGGCGCGCTGGGAGGCCACGCGCAAGGCCAACCCGCCGATTTCCCATCCGGTGATCCGCACGCACCCGGTGAGCGGGCGCAAGGCGTTGTTCGTCAGCGATGGCTTCACCACGCGGATCAATGAATTGAGCGAGCAGGAGAGCGAGGCGATCCTGAAGCTGCTGTTCGCCCACGCGACGCGGCCGGAGTTCACCATCCGCTGGCGCTGGCAGGAGGGGGACGTGGCGTTCTGGGACAACCGCGTGACCCAGCACTACGCGGTGGATGACTACCGGCCGCAGCGGCGGGTGATGCATCGGGCGACCATCCTGGGGGATGTGCCGTTCTGAGGGTTTTCGGGTGATTTTCAGGGCCTCATCGCTGGCAAGCCAGCTCCCACAGGATTAGCGGTGCACACGATACCTGTGGGAGCTGGCTTGCCAGCGATGAGGCCATCAGCAACAACCTAGATGATCCGGGCCTCTGCACTGGCTGGTTTCAACTGGATCGCCACGAACTTCGACGTCGGCGTATGGCTGCCATCGCCGACACTCTCCAGCGGCACCAGCGGGTTCACTTCCGGGTAGTAGGCCGCGGCCTGGCCGGCCGGGATGTCGAACGCCAGCAGGGTGAAGCCCTTCACCCGCCGCTCCAGCCCATCCCCCCACAGCGAGACGATGTCGGCCTTGTCCCCCGGGTTGAAGCCCAGGCGAATGATGTCGGCCTCGTTGGCGAACAGCACGTTGCGCTGGCCGCGCACCCCCCGATAACGATCGTCCAGCCCGTAGATGGTGGTGTTGTACTGATCGTGGGAACGCATCGACTGCATGATCAGGTCCGGCAGCCGGCCGCTGGCGCGCACGCCCTCGTGGAGCAGGTCGTCGGGCAGGCGGTTGGCCTTGAAGTTGGCCTTGCCGCTGGCGGTCTTCCACACGCGCTTGCCGGCGTTGTTGCCGAGGTAGAAACCACCGGGATGCTGCAGGCGCTGGTTGAACTGCTCGAAGCCCGGGATGGTGTGCATGATCAGGTCGCGGATGCGCCCGTAGTCGGCGATCAGCCAGTTCCAGTCCACCGGGTGGCTGCCCAGGGTCGCGGCGGCGATGCCGGCGATCACCGCCGGCTCCGAGCGCATGTGCCGCGACAGCGGCTTGAGCTGGCCGTTGGAGGCGTGGACCATGCTGAACGAGTCTTCCACGGTCACCGCCTGCGGGCCTTCGCCCTGCTGGTCGATATCGGTGCGGCCCAGGCACGGCAGGATCAGCGCTTCCTTGCCGTGGATCAGGTGGCTGCGGTTGAGCTTGGTGCTGATGTGCACGGTCAGGTCGCAGTTGCGCAGGGCCTGCGCGGTGCGATCGGTGTCGGGGGTCGCCTGGGCGAAGTTGCCGCCCAGGCCGATGAACACCTTGGCCCGGCCTTCGAGCATGGCGTGGATGGCCTCGACGGTGTTGTGGCCGTTGTGCCGCGGCACCGGGAAGCCGAAATGCCGCTCCAGCGAGTCGAGCAGGGCCACCGGCGGGCGCTCGTTGATGCCCATGGTGCGGTCGCCCTGCACGTTGCTGTGGCCGCGCACCGGGCACAGGCCGGCGCCCGGCTGGCCGAGGTTGCCGCGCAGCAGCATGAGGTTGGCGATTTCCTGGATGGTCGGCACCGAGTGGCGGTGCTGGGTGATGCCCATGGCCCAGCACATGATGACTCTCTTCGCTTTCGCGTACATCTGCGCGGCCAGTTCGATCTCGCCGAGGGACAGGCCGGATTGCGCCTCGATCTGCGCCCACGGGGTGGCATCGACCACCGCCAGGTAGTCGTCGACGGTGGCGGTGTGCTCGGCGATGAAGGCGTGGTCGAAGACCGGCTCGCTGCCCTTGGCCTGGGCTTCGCGTTCCCACTGCAGGAGGAACTTGGCCATGCCGCGCATCATCGCCATGTCGCCGCCGAGGGCCGGGCGGAAGAACGCGGTGTTGGTCGGGCGGTCGCCGTTGGTCAGCATCTCGATCGGGTGCTGCGGGTGCTGGAAGCGCTCCAGGCCGCGCTCCTTCAGCGGGTTGATGCAGACCACCTGGGCGCCGCGCTGTACCGCCTCGCGCAGCGGTTCGAGCATGCGCGGGTGGTTGGTGCCGGGGTTCTGGCCCCAGACGAACAGGGCGTCGGCGTGCTCGAAGTCATCGAAGGTCACCGTGCCCTTGCCCACTCCGACGCTCTGGCTCAAGGCCACGCCGCTGGCCTCGTGGCACATGTTCGAGCAGTCCGGGAAGTTGTTGGTGCCGTAGGCGCGGACGAACAGCTGGTACAGGTAGGCCGCCTCGTTGCTGGCCCGGCCCGAGGTGTAGAACTCGGCCTGGTCGGGGCTGGACAGGCCCTTGAGGTGGCGGGCGATGATGGCGAAGGCCTCGTCCCAGCTGATCGGTTTGTAGCGGTCGCTGGCCGGATCGTAGACCATCGGCTCGGTCAGGCGGCCCTGGTATTCGAGCCAGTAGTCGCTCTGGCCGAGCAGCGAGGTGATGCTGTGGCGGGCGAAGAACGCCGGGTCGACGCGGCGCTTGGTGGCTTCCCAGTTCACCGCCTTGGCGCCGTTCTCGCAGAACTTGACCATGCCGTGTTCCGGCGAGTCGCCCCAGGCGCAGCCGGGGCAGTCGAAACCGCCGTTCTGGTTGGTCTTGAGCAGGGCGCGGATGTTCTTCAGGGCGTTGTCGCTGCCGATCCACGCCTGCGCCACGCTGCGCAGGGCACCCCAGCCGCCGGCGGCACCGTGGTAGGGCTTGTAGCGCGGAACGGGTTTCTGGTCGGCTTGATGATGCAGGCTCACAATCGCTTCTCCCGCGCCGGGCTGTAGACCCGTGGCGCACTGTGTTGCGGCAAGTGGATGAGGTTCAGGTTGTGCCGGCGTGCCCATTGCAGGGCCAGGCCGGTGGGCGACGACAGGCTGACCAGGGTCTGGATGCCGGCGCGCAGGACTTTCTGGATCAGCTCCAGGCTGCAGCGGCTGGTGACGATGGCCAGGCCGCCGCGGGTGTCGAGGCGCTGGCGGACCAGGGCGCCGATCAGCTTGTCGAGGGCGTTGTGCCGGCCGATGTCTTCGCGGCCCAGCAGCAGTTCGCCGGTCGAGTCCATGAACAGCGCCGCGTGGACTGCGCCGCAGTGCTGGCCGAGGGGCTGGAAGGCACTGATGCGCTGGCGCAGGCCGGCCAGCCAGGCGGCCGGTGGCAAGGGTGCGCCGGGCAGCACCTTGAGTTCGGGCAGGGCCTGCTCCACCGCTTCCACGCCGCACAGGCCGCAGCCGCTGGTGCCGGCCAGCTGGCGGCGCTGGGTCTTGAGGTTCCAGAACGCGCGGCTGGCGATTTCCACCTGGGCGTGCAGGGCCGAACCGCTGCCGGCCAGCTTGATGTCGTAGATGTCGTCGGCGCTGTCGACGATGCCGCTGCCAATGCTGAAGCCGACCACGAAGTCGTCGAGGTCGGTGGGACTGACCAGCATCACGGCCTGGCTGATGCCGTTGTAGGCGATGGCCAGGGCCACTTCCTCGGCGAGGTCGGCGCTGGCGGGGGCGTGATCTTCTAGCTGGCTGTACTCGTAGCGCACGCTGGCGGCAGGGGCTTCCAGTGTCGTGGAAGCCGCGCAAACCGGTGGTTTGCTGCTCATTTATGGGTTACCCGAGGGCTGATCAGCCTTAAGCCTAGGCCTGTGCTCGGGTATCGTCTAATCGCTTGTGCCGATGTCTCGATAGAGGCCGTCGATCAGGCCTCGTCGAGCAGCCTGCGGTACTCGGCGAGGCAGGCTTCGGCCAGCGCCGAACGCGGCGCGGTGCGACGCATGATCAGGCCCAGCGGGGCGAGGGTGGTGGCCTGTTCGATGGGGTGCAGGCGCAGCCCGCCGGTGACGGCTTCAAGGCCGCTGCCCAGCGGCATCACCGCGCAGCACAGGCCGCCGTGCACGGCCTGGACCAGCTGATGGACGGCGTCGGTCTGCAGCAGCAGGCGCGGGTTGAGGCCACGGCTGTGGAAGTTGTGGTCCACCGACTGGCGAAAGTGCATGCCGGCGGTGAGCAGGCCCAGCGGCAGCTCGGCCAGGGCCTGCCAGTGCAGCGGCGCGTCGTCGAAGTGGAAGTGCGTCGGGTCGTAGAGCAGGCCCATGGGCGACTCACCCAGCGGCAGGGCCTCGAAGCGCTCCGGGTCGAGACGCTCCAGGTACGACAGGCCCAGGTCGAGGCGGTTGCTGGTGAGCTGCTCGAGGATCTGCTCGGAGCTGAGGGCACTGAGCTCGAAGGCCAGGTCCGGGTGCTGGCGGTGCAGGCGTTGCAGCAGCGGCAGCGGATCGAAGCTGGACAGCGGCACCATGCCCAGGCGCAGGGTCCCGGCCAGGTGCCCGCGGCAGGCGGCGGCCTCGGCCTGCAGGCCGTCGTAGGCGGCGAGCACCGCGCGCGCCCAGGCCAGCACCCGTTCGCCCTGGGCGGTGAAACCCTCGAAGCGCTGGCCGCGGTTGACCAGTTCCAGCCCCAGTTCGCGCTCGAGGTTGCGCAGGCGCATCGACAGGGTCGGCTGGGTCACGTGACACAACGCGGCGGCCTGGCCGAAGTGGCGGGTTTCGTCCAGGGCGATGAGGAATTTCAGCTGTTTGATGTCCATCGTCGTCTCGGGGCTGGCGGGCGGGGCATTCTAACCTGTCCTAGACTTCGGACTCCGAGATTCCTTCAATCAGGGAGAGCGTCATGAGTCTGTTCAGTTTCGTGAAAGAAGCGGGAGAAAAACTCATCGATCTGCTGACGCCCGGCAATGCCAATGCCGGTGAGCAGCTCAAGGAGCATGTGGCCAAGGTGGGGCTCGGCAACCCCAACGTGCAGGCCACGGTAGAGGGCGACAAGGTCACGGTCACGGGCGAGGTGGCCAGCCAGGAAGAGAAGGAGAAGATCCTCCTGGCCCTGGGCAATATCGCCGGGGTGGCGTCGGTGGATGACCAGGTCACGGTGACCGGGCCGGTCGTCGCAGCAGCGCGGTTCGTGGTGGTGAAGAAGGGCGACACCCTCAGCGCCATCTCGCTGGCGGTCTATGGCAATGCCAACCAGTACAACAAGATCTTCGAGGCCAACAAGCCGATGCTGAGCCATCCGGACAAGATCTATCCGGGGCAGTCGCTGCGGATTCCGGAGTGAACGGCAGCCCTCGTTGTGCCTGAGCTGGCCTCATCGCTGGCAAGCCAGCTCCCACAAGGTCCGTGGTGCATGCAATGTCTGTGGGAACTGGCTTGCCAGCGATGAAGCCATTAGCCACAACCCCAGGATCAGAGACCTTCCAGTAGAACCCGGTAGTCTTCCTGCGCCGCGAATTCCTCGGTATCGCGCGCAGGCTTGCGGCTGTCCGGCTGGCGCACCGCCAGCAGGTGGGCGACGCCGAAGGTGCGGGCGCTGCGCAGGATCGCCAGGGTGTCGTCGATGAACAGGCTGCGCGCCGGATCGAACCCGGTGTCGGCCTGCAGCGCGCTCCAGAACTGCTGGTTCTCCTTGGGAAAACCGTAGTCGTGGGAACTGATCATCCGCTCGAAATACGGCGCCAGGGCCACCCGCTCCAGCTTCAGCGACAGGGAATCGCGGTGGGCGTTGGTGATCAGGATCACCCGCTTGCCGGCGGCGCGCACGGCGGCGAGGAAGGTGTCGGCGTCCGGGCGCAGGGCGATCAGGTTGGCGGTTTCCAGCTTCAGTTCGCGCACCGGCAGCTTCAGCTCGCTGCTCCAGAAGTCCAGGCAGTACCAGTTCAGCGAGCCGGCATGGCGCTCGAACAGCGGCTGGATCTCCAGCTCGGCCATGGCCCGGCTGATGCCGTGGTGCTCGGCATAGCGCTGCGGCAGGTGTTCCAGCCAGAAATGGTTGTCGTAGTGCAGGTCGAGCAGGGTGCCGTCCATGTCCAGCAGAACGGTGTCGATGTCGCGCCAGGCGAGGGGGAGCATGTGCAAGATTCTCGTTCGGTCAGGCCTTCGTGGGCGTTATAGTACCCCGTTACCGCCAAGGAGCCGCCCCCTCATGCGCCAGAAACCCACCGTCCTTTCCAGCGAGATCGTCGCCAGCAGCCGCCTGTTCCGCGTCGAAGCCGTGCAGTTGCGCTTTTCCAACGGCACCGAACGCACCTACGAACGCCTGGTGGGCCGTGGCAATGGTTATGGCGCGGTGATGATCGTGGCAATGCTCGACAGCGAGCACGCGGTGCTGGTCGAGGAATACTGCGGCGGTACCGACGAATACGAGCTGTCCCTGCCCAAGGGCCTGATCGAGCCGGGCGAGGACGTGCTGGCGGCGGCCAACCGCGAGCTCAAGGAAGAGGCCGGTTTCGGGGCCCGCCAGCTGGAGCACATCACCGAGCTGTCGTTGTCCCCCGGCTACATGAGCCAGAAGATCCAGGTGGTGCTGGCCACCGACCTGTACGAAGAACACCTGCCGGGCGACGAGCCGGAGCCGATGCGGGTCGATCGCGTCAGCCTGCGCGAGCTGTCGGCCCTGGCCCAGCATCCGCAGTTCTCCGAGGGCCGGGCGCTGGCGGCGCTGTACCTGGTGCGCGACCTGTTGACCCAACGCGGAGTGTTCCCGGCATGAACGACATCGACCTGATCCCGCATGTGGTGGAACTGGCCCGGCGTGCCGGCGCGGCGATCCTGCCGTTCTGGCGCGCTGACGTGGACGTGCTGACCAAGGCCGACGCGTCGCCGGTCACCGCCGCCGACCTGGCCGCGCACCAGGTCATCGCCGAAGGCCTGCAGGCCCTGGCCCCGGACATTCCGGTGCTGTCCGAGGAAGACTGCGACATCCCGCCGGAGCAGCGCCAGGCCTGGCAACGCTGGTGGCTGGTGGACCCGCTGGACGGGACCAAGGAGTTCATCGCCGGCACCGAGGAGTTCACCGTGAACATCGCCCTCATCGAGCAGGGCCGGGTGGTCTTCGGCGTGGTCGCGATGCCGGTCAACGGCCGCTGCTACTACGGTGGCCAGGGCATCGGCGCCTGGCGCGCGGACGCCGCGGGCGTCGCCGAGCCGATCCAGGTACGCCTGGCGCCGCCAGCCGGCGAGTCGTTCACCGTGGTCGCCAGCCGGCGTCATTCCAGCCCGCAGCAGGAGCGCCTGCTGGCCGGGCTCGGCGAAGCACTGGGGGCGCTGGAGCTGGTCAATATCGGCAGTTCGCTGAAGTTCTGCCTGCTGGCCGAAGGCACCGCCGACTGCTATCCGCGCCTGGCGCCGACCTCGCAGTGGGACACCGCGGCGGCCCAGGGCGTGCTGGAAGGGGCGGGCGGCGAGGTGCTCGGCCTGGAGGGCACAGCCTTCGTCTATCCGCCGCGGGAGTCGCTGCGCAATCCGTTCTTCCTGGCGCTGCCCGCCGCTGCCCCGTGGCGGGCGAAACTGCTGGCCCTCGCCTCAGCGATGTAGAACGTACTGCCCGTCGAACTCCACGGCGGGCGCTTCGGCGTGTTCGTTGAAGATCCGCGTGTGCAGGCCTAGGCGCGCGCGGCCATGGCGCTGGTAGGTCTTGATGAAGCGCTGCCAGACCTTCTCCTCCGGGGCTTCGCACACCGCGATGGCCGCGCCGGTCACCGGCAGCGGATAACTGATCGCGCCCTCCTGGATGACGATGTGCCCGTCATCGATCCCCGCCTCGCGCAGGCGCAGGTGCAGCCAGCCCCAGCCCGCCAGCACCGCGCCGCAGTACAGGCTGCCGCCGAACATGGTGCTCTTGTGGTTGACGTTGGGTTGCAGCGGCAGGCGCAGGCGCAGGCACTGCCGCTGCCAGTCGAGCACCCGCAGGTCCATCTCGCGGGTCAGCGGGATGTCCTGGTGCAGGACGTCTTCCAGGTACTGGCTGGTGCTGCTCATCAGCGGTTTTCCTCCAGGTCGTCGGCGGCGCTGGCGTTGCTGTCGGCGAAGCTCAGGCCATGCTTGCGCAGCTTGTCGTGCAGGGTCTTGCGCGGAATGCCGAGGGCTTCGGCGAGGCTGCGCATGGAGCTGTGCGGGCGGGCCAGCTCGGCGGCGATCAGCGAGCGTTCGAAGTGCTCGACCTGTTCGCTGAGGTTGCCATGGGCCGGCGGCAGTTCCTGGGCCGCGGCGGGGTTTTCCAGCTGGCCGTCGAGGGCCAGTTCCAGGCCGAGGGCGAAGCGTTCGGCGGCGTTCTGCAGCTCGCGCACGTTGCCCGGCCAGGCGTGCCGCAGCAGCAGCGCACGCTGCGCCGGCTGCAATGCATGGGCGGGCAGGCCGTGGCGCTCGCTGGCGGCATCGGCGAAGTGCTGGAACAGCACGAGGATGTCGTCGCCGCGGTCGCGCAGCGGCGGAATGCGCAGCGGCGCGACGTTGAGGCGGTAATACAGGTCGGCGCGGAAGCGGCCCTGGTCGGCGGCCTGGCGCAGGTCTTCCTTGGTCGCGGCGATGACACGGATATCCAGCGGGATCTGCTGGTTGCCGCCGAGGCGCTCGAGCACGCGCTCCTGGAGCATGCGCAGCAGCTTGACCTGGACATCCAGGCTCATGCTCTCGATCTCGTCGAGGAACAGCGTGCCGCCGTTGGCGAACTCGAACTTACCGATGCGGCGTTTCTGCGCCCCGGTGAAGGCGCCGGGCTCGTGGCCGAACAGTTCGCTTTCCACCACCGATTCGGCCAGGGCGCCGGCGTTGATCGCCACGAACGGGCCGGCGCGGCGGCTCGACAGGTCGTGCAGGGCCCGCGCCACCACCTCCTTGCCGGCACCGGTCTCGCCGAGGATCAGCACGTCGGCGCGGGTCGCGGCGAGGGCGCCGATCTGCTCGCGCAGGCGCTGGATCGACGGCGACTGGCCGACCAGGCGCCCGCTCAGTTCCTGGCGGTCGCTCAGGGCCAGGCGCAGGCTGCGGTTGTCCAGGACCAGGCGGCGCAGGGCCAGGGCGCGGCGCACGCTGTCGAGCAGGGCATCGCTGGCGAAGGGTTTTTCCAGGAAGTCATAGGCCCCGGCGCGCATGGCCTGGACTGCCAGCGGCACGTCGCCATGGCCGGTGATCAGCAGGACCGGCAAGTCCGGGTCCTGGCCGTGCAGTTGCTCCAGCAGTTGCAGGCCGTCGATGCCGGGCATGCGGATATCGCTGACCACCACGCCGGGCCAGTCGGCCTCGATGCGCTGGGCCAGGCCCTGGGCATCGCTGAGCGGCAGCACGCGCAGGCCGGCGAGGTCGAGGGTCTGGCTGAGGGCCTGGCGCAGGTGCGGGTCGTCGTCGACCAGGATCACCTGGGTGCGGCTGTCGATCACGGGCTCGAGGCTCATGCCGAAGGGTCCTCCGAAGTCTGAAGATTGGCGCCGGGCTTGGCCACGCGCAGTTGCAGGGTCAGCAGCGCGCCGCCCTCGGGGTGGTTGGCCATGAGCAGTTCGCCGCCCAGGGCGCGCATCAGCGTGTCGCAGATCGCCAGGCCCAGGCCGAGGCCCTGGGTGCGGGTCTTGGTGGTGAAAAAGGGTTCGCGGGCGCGGGCCAGGGCCTGACTGGTGAAGCCCGGGCCGTTGTCGCGGATCGTCAGGTAGACGCAATCCTCGCGCCGCTCGGCACTTATCCACAGTTTGCGCGGGTTGGCCTTCTCGGTGAGGGCATCGAGGGCGTTGGCCAGCAGGTTGCCGAGCACCTGGCGCAGGCGGGTTTCCCCGGCCTGGACCCACAGGGTGGCTTCCGGCAGGTCGCGGATCAGTTCCACGGCCATGGCCCGGCGGCGCTTGGCCAGCAGCGCCAGGGCGTCATCCAGCGCCGGTTGCAGGGCCACGCTTTCCGGGGCGTGGCGGTCGCGGCGGGCGAAGGCGCGCAGGTGGGCGATGATCGAGGCCATGCGCCCGGTCAGTTCGTTGATCAGCTTGAGGTTGCCGCGCGCGTCGTCGATGCGCTGGTGGTCGAGCAGCACCTCGGCGTTTTCCGCATAGCTGCGGATCGCCGCCAGGGGCTGGTTGAGTTCGTGGCTGATGCTCGCCGACATGGTGCCGAGCACCGACAGCTTGCCGGCCTGGACCAGCTCGTCCTGGGCACGGGCGGCTTCCTGCTGGGCATGCTCGCGTTCCAGCACTTCGCTCTTCAGCCGGCTGTTGAGGCCTTCGAGGTCGGCGGTGCGCTCGGCCACGCGTTTTTCCAGGTCGTGGCGGGCGTGGGCCTCGAAGTCGATGCGGTCCATGTAGTGGCGACGGCGCTGCATGACCAGGCCGACCAGCAGCATCACCACCAGCAGGGTGGCGCCGCCGACGGCCATCACCGTGCTCACCGAGCGGTCCACCAGCACCCGCGGGGCGAGGATGTTCACTTCCCAGCCGGTTTCGGCGATGGGGCGGGTCTGGATCAGCCAGGCCTGGCGGTTGAGGTTGAGCGGCTTGGGTTCCTGGGTCGGGTAGGGCTGGATCGCGGTGATCGCCTGGCGCTCGTCATCGCTCAGCGGCCGGGTAGCGCGGAAACGCCATTCCGGGCGCGAGGTCAGCACCACCACGCCGTTGCTGTCGGTCAGCAACAGTTGCTCGGGGCTCTTGCCCCAGAGGGTTTCGGTGTGGTCAAGGTCGACCTTGACCACCAGCACGCCGATCACCTCGCCGTTGTCCCACACCGGCGCGCCGAAGAAGTAGCCGCGCTTGGCCGAGGTGGTGCCCTGGCCGAAGAAGCGTCCCAGGCGCCCGGCGGTGGCATCGCTGAAGTACGGACGGAAGGCGAAGTTGCGGCCGATGAAGCTGTCCTTCTTGTCCCAGTTGGAGGCGGCCAGGGTGTTGCCCTTGGCGTCCATCAGGTAGATCACTTCGGCGCCGGTCTGGCTGCTGATCTCCTTGAGCCGGCGGTTGGCGTTGGTCAGCAGCTCCAGGCGCAGCGGGTCGGCCAGCACGGCACGCAGGGTCGGCAGGTCGCCGAGGATCTGCGGCAGGGCCTCGTAGCGGTGCAGGATGCCCAGCAGGTTGGCGACGTAAAGGTCGAGGGTCTGGCGGTTCTGGCTGGCCAGTTCCTGCTGGTAGTAGTGTTCGGCGAGGTGCTTGAGCGGCCACAGCAGCGGCGCCAGGCACAGGGCCAACAGGGCGAGGCTGCGCCAGCGGGGGCGGCGGGGAAGGCTGGGGGTCATGGTCATCGCGGGAAAATGCGCCAGGAAGGTCTGGCGCATTATGCGCTACTTCAGGCAGTCGATCAGCGCCTGATGCCAGTCGGGTTGGCCGACCTGCCATTGCTGTTGCAGGCGGCTGCAGTCCAGGCGCGAGTTCAGCGGGCGACGCGCGGGCGTCGGGTATTCGCTGGACGGGATCGGCAACAGGCTGGCGCAGGGCTTGCCCTGGGCTTTCAGGTGCTCGCCGATGGCCTGGGCGAAGCCGAACCAGGACGTCTCGCCCCGGGCGGTCAGGTGGTAGGTGCCCCAGGCGCCGGCCTGGCCTGACTGCCAGCGTTCGATCAACTGGCGGGTGCTGGCGGCGATGGTCGCGGCCCAGGTCGGCGCGCCGATCTGGTCGGCGACCACGCGCAGTTCCGGTTTCTCCTGCAGCAGGCGCAGCATGGTCAGGAGGAAGTTGCGGCCGTGGGTCGAGTACACCCAGCTGGTGCGCAGGATCAGGTGCTGCCCGCCCACCGCGGTGATCGCCCGTTCGCCGGCCAGCTTGCTCTGGCCGTACACGCCCAGCGGGTTGGGCGCGTCGTCCTCGGTGTAGGGCGCGGCCTTGCTGCCGTCGAAGACGTAGTCGGTGGAGTAGTGGATCAGCGGCACGCCCAGGCGTGCGGCCTCCTCGGCGAGCACGCCGGGGGCCTGGGCGTTGATGGCGAAGGCCAGTTCCGGCTCGCTTTCGGCCTGGTCCACCGCGGTGTGCGCGGCGGCGTTGACGATCAGGTCGGGGGCGAGGGCGCGGACCTGCGCGGCGATGCGATCGGGGTGCGCGAGGTCGAGCTGGTCGCGGCCCAGCAGGTGCAACTGGCCAAGGTCGCCGAGGGCGGATTGCAGGGCCTGGGCCACCTGGCCGTTGCGGCCGCTGACGAGGATCTTCATGGGAACAGGTCCGCCTCGCTCAGGCGCTTGCCGTCCTGGTCCTTGGCCGAGAGCAGAGGTTCGCCCTGCAACTGCCAGTCGATCGCCAGGTCCGGATCGTCCCAGCGCACGCAGCGCTCGGCGGCGGGGTTGTAGTAGTCGGTGGTCTTGTAGAGGAACTCGGCGTAGTCGCTGAGTACCACGAAGCCGTGGCCGAACCCTGGCGGGACCCACAACTGCCGGTGGTTCTCGGCCGACAGGCGCACGCTGGTCCAGCGACCGAAGTGCGGCGAATGCCTGCGCAGGTCGACGGCGACATCCAGCACCTCGCCGGCGGCCACCCGCACCAGCTTGCCCTGGGCATTCTCGATCTGGTAGTGCAGGCCCCGCAGCACGCCTTTCTGCGAGCGCGAGTGGTTGTCCTGGACGAACGCTGCGCTGACCCCGGTCTGCTCGGCGAAGACCCGGGCGTTGAAGCTTTCGTAGAAGAAGCCACGGGCATCGCCGAACACCTTGGGTTCGATGATCAGGACGTCGGGCAGGGTAGTGGCGGTGACCTTCATTTGTTCATCAATCCCAGCAGGTACTGACCGTACCCGGTCTTGCTCAGGGCCTCGGCCCGGGCGGTGAGTTGGGCCGCGTCGATCCAGCCCTGCTGGAAGGCGATCTCTTCCAGGCAGGCGACCTTCAGGCCCTGGCGGTGTTCGATGGTCTGCACGTACTGCGAGGCTTCCAGCAGGCTGTCGTGGGTACCGGTGTCGAGCCAGGCGAAGCCGCGCCCGAAGCGTTCGACGCGCAGGTCGCCGCGCTTGAGGTAGGCATTGTTGACATCGGTGATCTCCAGCTCACCACGGGCCGACGGGCGTACGGCCTTGGCGATCTCGATCACGTCGTTGTCGTAGAAATACAGGCCGGTGACCGCGTAGTTGGACTTCGGTACCGCCGGTTTCTCCTCGATCGACAGTACCCGGCCGTCGCCGTCGTATTCGACCACGCCGAAGCGCTCGGGGCTCTTGACCCAGTAGCCGAAGACGGTGGCGCCGTGGCTGTGCGTCGCGGCCCGGAGCAACTGCGCGGTGAAGCCCTGGCCATGGAAGATGTTGTCGCCGAGGACCAGGCACACCGGGTCGCTGCCGATGAACGCCTCGCCGATCAGGAAGGCCTGGGCCAGCCCGTCAGGCGTCGGCTGCTCGGCGTAGCTGATGTCCAGGCCGAACTGGCTGCCGTCGCCGAGCAGCTGGCGATATTGCGGCAGGTCCTGCGGGGTGGAGATCAGCAGGATCTCGCGGATCCCGGCCAGCATCAGCACCGAGATCGGGTAGTAGATCATCGGCTTGTCGTAGATCGGCAGCAGTTGCTTGGAAACGCCGAGGGTGATGGGGTGCAGGCGGGTGCCGGAGCCGCCCGCCAGGACGATACCTTTGGTCATGCAATGAGGTCCTTGAAATCGGAATTGCCCAGGCGCTGCCCCTGGTAGCTGCCGTCCTGCACGTGGCGGCACCACTCCAGGTTGTCCAGATACCACTGGACGGTCTTGCGCAGGCCGCTCTCGAAGGTTTCCTCAGGGACCCAGCCCAGTTCGCGTTCGATCTTGCCGGCGTCGATGGCGTAGCGCAGGTCGTGGCCGGGGCGGTCCTGGACGTAGGTGATCAGGTCGGCATAACGGGCCACGCCTTGCGGTTTGCCGGGTGCCAGTTCTTCGAGCAGGGCGCAGATACCGTGGACCACGTCGATGTTCTTCTGCTCGTTGTGGCCACCGATGTTGTAGGTCTCGCCGACCTTGCCTTCGCTCACGACCTTGAACAGGGCGCGGGCATGGTCTTCGACGAACAGCCAGTCGCGCACCTGCAGGCCATTGCCGTAGACCGGCAGTGGCTTGCCCGCGAGGGCGTTGAGGATCACCAGCGGAATGAGTTTTTCCGGGAAGTGGAACGGCCCGTAGTTGTTCGAGCAGTTGGTCAGCAGCACCGGCAGGCCGTAGGTGCGGTGCCAGGCACGGACCAGGTGGTCGGACGCGGCCTTGCTCGCCGAGTATGGCGAGCTGGGCGCGTAGGGCGTGGTCTCGGTGAACAGGTCGTCGACGCCGTGCAGGTCGCCGTACACCTCGTCGGTGGAAATATGGTGGAAGCGGAAGGCCTCGCGCTCGCCGTCCGGCAGTTTCGACCAGTAGCCGCGGGCGGCTTCCAGCAGGCTGTAGGTGCCGACGATATTGGTCTGGATGAAGTCCGAAGGACCATCGATGGAGCGATCGACATGGGATTCCGCCGCCAGGTGCATGATCGCGTGGGGCTGGAAGCGCGCAAGCACGGCACTGACCTTCGCCTGGTCGACGATGTCGGCCTGGACGAACTCGTAGCGGGTGTTGCTGGCGATGCGGCTCAACGACTCCAGGTTGCCGGCGTAGGTCAACTTGTCGAGGTTGAGCACTTCGTGGTCGGTGTGGTCGATCAGGTGGCGCACCAGCGCGGAACCGATGAAGCCGGCACCGCCTGTGATGAGGATTCGCATGTCGGGTTGCCTATCTCGCATAACTGACATTGAGCAAAAGGACCATAGCTTGTGTGCACGCGCGCAGTGGCGCAAGCAGATTGCGCTGGATCGCCTGGTCTGTTCGGTTTTATTCAACGAAACCTGGATGAATTGTGCGGAATTTTAACCACCCCACTTGCGTAATGTCAGATCCGATGGCGATATAACCGCAAAAAAACCGAGGTCCCCGCGATGCCCCTCAGCACCCTGATCCAACGCGCAAGCCAGCCTTGCCCGACCCTCAGCGAACGGCAGGCCCGTGCCCTGCTCAACCAGCAATACGGCCTGGACGGTGGCTTGCAGGCGCTGGGCAGCCAGCAGGACCTGAACTTCCGTGTCGACAGCGAGCAGGGTCGCTATGTGCTGAAGGTCTGCCATGGGGCCTATTCGTCCGTGGAACTGGAGGCCCAGCACGCTGCCCTCGGGTTCCTGCGCGAGCGCGGAGTACCGGTGCCGGCGGTGCGTGCGGCGCTTTCCGGCGAGCAGCTGCTGGCCCTGGACATCGACGGCCAGGCCGTGCGGGCCCGGGTGCTGGACTACATCGACGGGCAGACCCTGACCCGCCTCAAGCACATGGACGCGCGCCTGATCGCCGAATTGGGCGCGCTGTGCGCCCGGGTCGACCAGGCGCTGGCCGGCTTCACTCACCCGGGCCTGGCCCGCACCCTGCAATGGGACCCGCAGCACGCCGAGGCGCTGATCGGCCACCTGCTGCCGGTGCTCGCCGACGGCCCGCGCAAGGTCCGCGTGCAGGCCGCCGCGAACCAGGCACAACAGGCGCTGGCCGCAGTCCAGGGACAACTGCCGAAGCAGGCGGTGCACCTGGACATCACCGACGACAACGCGGTCTGGCAGCGCGATGGCGAACGCCAGTGGCAGTTGCAGGGTGTCATCGACTTCGGCGACCTGCTGCACACCTGGCGCATCGCCGACCTCTCGGTGACCTGCGCCGCCCTGCTGCACCACGCCGAGGGCGATCCGCTGCGCATTCTCCCGGCGGTGTCGGCCTACCACGCACTCAACCCGCTGAGCGAAGCCGAGCTCAAGGCCCTGTGGCCGCTGATCGTGGCGCGGGCCGCGGTGCTGGTGCTGAGCAGCGAGCAGCAGTTGAGCATCGACCCCGCCAACCAGTACGTCAGCGACAACCTCGCCCACGAATGGGAGCTGTTCGAGGTCGCCGACAGCGTGCCGTTCGCCCTGATGGAAGCGGCGATCCTGCAGGCGGCGGGCCTGACCCCGGCCGCCCCGGACCTGAGCCCGTGCGGCCGGCTGTTGCCGACGCTGGATGGCAAGGCCGTGACCCGGGTCGACCTCGGCGTGCTCAGCGAGCATTTCAGCGCCGGCAACTGGGAGGCGCCCGGCATCGACCAGCAACTGCTGATGCAGCACCCGGCACCGGCGTCGTCGCTGTACGGCCAGTACCGGCTGTCGCGCACCCATGTCGACAACCCGCGGGAACCGGAGACCTTCGCCCTGCAGGTCGAGCTGCACCTGACCCCGGGCAGCGGCTTGCACGCCCCGTTCGCCGGGACCTGGCACGTGGACGGACCGAACAGCGGCTGCCTGCAGGGCGAGCAGGTCGGCCTGTGGCTGTGGGGCCACGGCGACCAGTTGGCCGATGGGCAGGCGATCGAGGCCGGGCAGCCGCTGGGCCAGAGTGGCGGCAGCATCACCGTGCAGTTGTGCCGGGTGCCCGGCCTGCGTCCGCCGGCCTTCGTCGTACCGTCCCGTGCCGACGCCTGGCGTGTGCTCTGCCCGTCGCCGGCGGCGCTGCTCGGTTTCGACTGCGACGCCGAGCCGTTGAGCGATGCCCGGGCCCTGCTGGAGCGCCGCGACGCCAGCTTCGCCCGTTCGCAGAAGCACTACTACCAGCAGCCGCCGCAGATCGAGCGGGGCTGGCGCAACTACCTGATCGACCTGCAGGGCCGTTCCTACCTGGACATGCTCAACAACGTCGCGGTGCTCGGCCACGGTCACCCGCGCATGGTCAGCGAGGCCGCGAGGCAGTGGTCGCTGCTCAACACCAACTCGCGCTTCCACTACGCGGCCATCGCCGAATTCTCCGAGCGCCTGCTGGCCCTGGCGCCCACCGGCATGGACCGGGTGTTCCTGGTCAACAGCGGCACCGAGGCCAACGACCTGGCGATCCGCCTGGCCTGGGCCGCCAGCGGCGGGCGCGACCTGCTCAGCGTGCTGGAGGCCTACCACGGCTGGTCGGTGGCGGCCGACGCGGTGTCCACCTCGATCGCCGACAACCCGCAGGCCCTGACCAGCCGGCCGGAATGGGTGCACCCGGTGACGGCGCCGAACACCTATCGCGGCAAGTACCGGGGCGCCGATACGACGGCCGACTATGTGCGTGACGTCGACGCCACCCTCGCCGAGGTGGATGCGACCGGTCGCCAACTGGCGGGCTTCATCTGCGAGCCGGTGTATGGCAACGCCGGCGGCATCCCGCTGCCGCCGGGCTACCTGGAGCAGGTCTACGCCAGGGTGCGCGAGCGTGGCGGCGTGTGCATCGCCGACGAGGTGCAGGTCGGCTATGGGCGCATGGGCGAGCATTTCTGGGGCTTCGAGGAGCAGGGCGTGGTGCCGGACATCATCACCATGGCCAAGGGCATGGGCAACGGCCACCCGCTGGGCGCGGTGATCACCCGCCGCGAGATCGCCGAGGCGCTGGAGGCCGAGGGCTATTTCTTCTCCTCCGCCGGCGGCAGCCCGGTGAGCTGCCGGATCGGCATGGCGGTGCTCGACGTGATGGCCGAGGAGGGCCTGTGGGAGAACGCCCGCGAGGTCGGCGGCTACTTCAAGGCGCGCCTGCAGCGCCTGGTCGATGAATATCCGCTGGCGGGCGCGGTGCACGGCTCGGGCTTCTACCTGGGCCTGGAGCTGGTCCGCGACCCGCAGACCCTGGAGCCGGCGACCGAGGAAACCATGATCCTGTGCAACCGCCTGCGTGACCTGGGCATCTTCATGCAGCCCACCGGCGACTACCTGAACATCCTCAAGATCAAGCCGCCGATGTGCACCACGCGGGAAAGCGTCGACTTCTTCGTCGACAGCATCGCCCGCGTGTTGTCAGAAGAACTCTAGAGCGTGAATTTGAGCCGTTCAGCTCGATTCTTATCGAGCTGAACGGCTTTTTTATGCATGAATATTTTTTGAATCGACTTCAAATGCCGATATTTATCGGATATAAATTCACTCATTGAACCTCACCAGGGCCCGAACCATGAAGACGCTGACCTCCACCCCCCGTGCCGATGGCTTCCACATGCCCGCCGAATGGGCGCCACAAACCCAGGTCTGGATGATCTGGCCGGAGCGTCCGGACAACTGGCGCCTGGGCGGCAAGCCAGCGCAGGCCGCGCACACGGCCGTGGCCAAGGCAATCGCCCGCTTCGAGCCGGTGACCGTCGGTGTGTCCGCTGGCCAGTACGAGAACGCCGTGTCGCGCCTGGCCGACGAGCCGAACATCCGCGTGGTGGAAATCAGCAACGACGACGCCTGGGTACGTGATACCGGCCCGACCTTCGTCATCGACGACAACGGCGAAGTACGCGGTGTCGACTGGGGCTTCAACGCCTGGGGCGGCTTCAACGGTGGCCTGTACGCGCCGTGGAACCGCGACGAGCAGGTAGCCGGCAAGATCATGGGGCTGGAGCGCAGCGCGCGCTACGTCACCGAGGGCTTCGTGCTCGAAGGCGGCTCGATCCACGTGGACGGCGAGGGCACCCTGATCACCACCGAGGAATGCCTGCTCAACGCCAACCGCAACCCGCACCTGAACCGTGAGCAGATCGAAGAGATCCTGCGCGAGAACCTGGGCGTCGATACCATCGTCTGGCTGCCGGACGGCCTGTACAACGACGAGACCGACGGCCACGTCGACAACTTCTGCTGTTACGTCAGCCCGGGCGAAGTGTTACTGGCCTGGACCGATGATTCCCAGGACCCCAACTACAGCCGCTGCCGCGCCGCCCTGGCGGTGCTGGAAAGCCAGCGCGATGCCAAGGGCCGCTCGTTCGTGGTGCACAAGATGCCGATTCCGGGCCCGCTGTACGCCACCCAGGACGAGTGCGACGGCGTCGATCTGGTCGCCGGCAGTCAGGAGCGCAACCCGTCGGTGCGCCTGGCCGGTTCCTACGTGAACTTCCTGATCGTCAACGGCGGCATCATCGCCCCGAGCTTCGACGATCCTGCCGATGCGCAGGCCAGAGCGATCCTTGCGCGCCTCTTCCCGGATCACGAGGTGGTGATGGTGCCCGGTCGTGAGCTGCTGCTCGGTGGCGGCAACATCCACTGCCTGACCCAGCAGCAACCCGCGCCAGTAACGCGTTGAAAACCCGATGAAAAAAAGCCCGTCCGCTGACGGGCTTTTTTATTGGCCGAACGACGGTCGGCGCGGTGCATGGCACAGCTCTTGTATTTATTTTGCAGTGTTACTCGACAGATGGACGGCGCTCGCTCCGCGCGGAGTTGTCATAAAAGTTGAGTAATTTAGTCGCTCACGCCTCTGGGGGAGTACGTGTGAAATGAATGCAGCACGTGAGACGGCTATGCACCCGACAGTCATGAATCACGAAGCGCTCCAGGTACTGGCGCAGTGGTTGAAGCACAATGGACCAATCCGGGTCAGGAAGACCGATCCACGGCGTCTGCTGGCGGAACGTTATCCGGCGGGCCTGATTTCCGAAGCGGAGCTCGATGCTCTGGCGGGGATCTGGCACGGTTGAGGGCGGGGGCTGTAATGAAAAGGGCGATGCCGGGGAGGCATCGCCCTTTTTTGTTGGGCGTGTCCTTTCGGGCCTCATCGCCGGCAAGCCGGCTCCCACAGGTTCCTGGCTTGCCAGCTGATGAGGGCTGAAGGTCAGAAGCTGTAGGTCCCGGTCACCACCAGGCTGCGCGGGTCACCGAACTGGATCTGCGCCGCGCTGGTGCCCGAGGCGTAGTAGGTCTTGTCGGTGATGTTGCTCAGCGCCGCGCGCAGGTCCCAATCCCGGGTGCGGTAGCCGGCCAGGGCGTCCCAGGTGCCGTAGCCCGGCAGGACGATGCTGTTGCGGGTGTCGGCATAACGCTTGCCGACGAAGGTCAGGCCGGTCTCGGCGTACCAGCCCAGCTCCGGTTTCCAGGTCAGGAACACGCTGCCGTTGCGCTTGGCCACGTCGGCGACGCGGTTGCCGGCATTGCCTTCGGTGTCGTCGACGATGGTCGCGTCCTGCAGGCCGATGCCGCCGCGCACGTACCAGTTGCCGCCCAGCTTGCCGGTGGCGGTCAGCTCGATGCCGCGGGAGCGTTGCAGGCCGGTGAGGATCACCCGGGTGCGGTCCAGCGGGTCGAGGTTGCGGCGGTTGTACAGCTCCAGCTCATAGAGGGCGAGGGTGGTGCTCAGGCGCTGGTCCAGCCAGTCGCTCTTGACCCCCACTTCCTTCTGCCGGGTGGTCTCCGGGTCGGTCTCGTTGGTGTTGCCGGCCGCACCCGGGGTGATGCCGATCAGACCGCCGCCGGGTGGCGAGAAGGTCTTGCTCCACGAGGCATAGAAGGAGTGTTCCTTCCACGGCGTGTAGACCACGCCGATCCGCGGGCTGGTGCCGGTGCTGTCCTGTTTCTCGTTGCGTCCGCTGACCCGGCTGGTGGTCTCCACCTCGAAGCGGTCGAAACGCACGCCGGCGAGAAGCTGCCATTGATCGTTGAGGCGGACCTGGTCCTGCAGGTACAGGCCGCTGCTGCTGACGTCGGTGTGGTTGTTGCTGGACACCGTCATGCGCCCGGTGTGCTGCACCTGGCGGTTCGGATTGAACGCATTCAACGACGGCACGCTGGTTCCGCCGCTGTACAGCAGCGAGTTGCGCCGCTGCTCGCCCAGCTCGAGGCCGACCAGCAGGGTGTGCTCCAGGCCGTAGGTGTCGAACCGACCCTCGGCTTCCAGGTTGTTGAACAGGTTGCGGGTTTCCAGGTCCTGCTGCCAGCGCTGGCGGGTCACCAGGTTGGTGGCCGGCACGTAGCCGGTCAGGTAGGTGTTGTCGAACGTGCTGTCCAGGGTGATCAGGCCGAGGGTATGCCGCAGCTGCCAGCTGTCGTTCAACTGGTAGTTCAGGCGCGAGCGCAGCGACTCGGTCTTGTCGTCGATGTAGTCGCGCTGGGTGTCGCCGTAGGTGGTGTCGCGGCTGACGTCCAGCGGCCGGCCGGTCAGCGGGTTGCCGGGAATGCCGCGGTCCGGGGTGCGGTTGAAGCGGCTGTATTCGTACTGCACCAGCCAGTTCAGGTCCGGGGTCAGTTGCCAGCTCATGGACGGCGCGAACAGCTGGCGGCTGCCATCGATGCCGTCGCGGAAGCTGTTGTTGTCACGGTTGCCCATGTTCAGGCGCAGGCTGATGGTGTCGCTGGGGTCGGCGCTGAGGTCGGCATATAGGCTGCGCAGGTCTTCGCTGCCGCCCTGGGCCTCGATGCTGGAGCGGCGACCGGCTTCCGGTGCCTTGCTCACCCGGTTGATGATCCCGCCCTGGCTGCCGCGGCCGTACAGTACTGCCGCCGGGCCCTTGAGCACCTCGACCCGCTCGATGTTGTGCAGGTCGCGCACGTACTGGCTGTCGTCGCGGATGCCGTCCAGGTAGAAGTCGTTGCTGGCGTCGAAGCCGCGAATGCGCACGCTGTCGAAACGGGTGTCGGCGCCGCTGCTGACGTTGGGCAGGCCGCTCAGGGCCTTGCCCAGTTCATAGGTGCCGTAGTCGAGCACGTTCTCGGTCTTGACCGAGTCGACGGCCTGCGGCACGTAGCGCACCGGGGTCGAGGTGCGGGTCGCGGTGCTGACCTCCTTGACCCGCGGATCATCGCGTTCGTTGTCGCTTTCGGCGGTGACCGACAGCTCCGGCAGGGTGGTGCTGGCGGCCATCGCCAGGCCGGAACCGAACAAGAGGGAAAGGCCCAGGGACAGCGGGGAAAGGCGGCAGTGGGAAGGCATGGGGATGGATATCCGAAGATGTTTTTGGATGTTGTGCAGAGTGCGCGAATGATAATGCTTGGCATTTGCAAACGTTAACTCTTTAGTTGCATCCGCTTCGGAGATTTGTATCTAAATGTCTCTTGATTGAGCTCTCGGCTTTTGCTGGGAAAACCCCGGAAAATGCAGGAATTTTCGATTCAGTTGAAGGTATGGAGCCGTGGCCTATTCGGCTGAACGCTGCAAACTCGTAGGAATCCATGAGGCAAATCACGAAATAGATGAAACTTGCCACCATCTGTTCACGATTTTTTGACAGGTCGTTCCGCCCACGGATAGGATTCGGCCCCTACGCCTGTAGGCCCATTGGCCAAGACTCAAATAATAAAAGGCCCGCTGCGATCACTCGCACGCGGGCCTTTTATTTTCAGTCCGTGAGCGTCAACCCACGCAGGGGGCGTGGTTCTGGCGTTTGGCCGCAGCGCGTATCAAATCACGTAATAAGGAAAACAAGATGTTGAAAACCCGGATCAGTCTGCTCGCACTGGGGCTCATGGCCGCTACTCAAGCAATGGCCAACGATCAGGAAGCTTCCAAAGGCTTCATCGAAGACAGCAGCGCCACCCTGCTGCTGCGCAACGCTTACATGAATCGCGACAAGAAGCACACCAACGACGACCAGATGCAGTGGGGTCAGGGCTTCATCGGTAAATTCAGCTCCGGCTTCACCCAGGGCACCGTTGGTGTCGGCGTTGATGCCTTCGGCCTGTACGGCGTGCGTCTGGACGGCGGCAGCGGCCACAACGGCGGCGGCGGCATCGACTTCTTCAAGCGTGGCGACAGCGGCAACGCTCAGCACGACATCTCCCGTGGCGGCGCAGCAGTCAAGTTCCGCGTTTCCAACACCGTACTGAAGTACGGCGACCAGATGCCGTCCCTGCCTGTGCTGCAGTACGACGATGCTCGTCTGCTGCCAGAGAGCTACACCGGCACCTCGATCAACTCCAAGGAAATCGAAGGCCTGGAGCTGAACGCCGGTCGCTATACCCGCGAAGCGCGCAAGTCCACCGAGCAGCGTGACAGCGGCCTGAAGTCGATCAACGTCTTCGGCGGCAGCTACAAGTTCCTGCCGAACCTGACCGCCTCGCTGTACACCTCCGATGTCGAAGACGTGCTGAAGAAGCACTACCTGGGCGTCAACTACGTCCACGCCATCGCCAAGGACCAGTCCCTGACCCTGGACTTCAACGGCTACAAGTCGGACATCGACAAGAAGTACGTGCAGAAGGCCGGCCTGACCGGTGACGACAACACCATCTGGAGCCTGGCGGCGACCTACGCCTTCGGCCCTCACTCGGTGACCCTGGCGCACCAGCGCAGCACCGGCAGCACCGGCTACCAGTACGGCTGGTACCAGAACGGTGGCGGCGTGGGTGACGGTGGCTCGACCATCTACCTGGCCAACTCCTACTGGTCCGACTTCAACGCTGAAGACGAGCGTTCCTGGCAGATCGCCTACGGCCTGGACTTCGGCGCCTTCGGCGTACCGGGCCTGACCTACAACATCGCCTACGTGCGTGGTGACAACATCAACACCCACGGCTTCGGTGAAGGTACCGAGCGCGAGATCTTCAACCAGGTCAAATACGTCGTCCAGGAAGGCCCTGCCAAGGACCTGAGCCTGAAACTGCGTGGTTCCTGGCTGCGCACTTCGGACAGCGTTCGCCAGAACACCTACAACGACGACGGCAACGAAGTTCGTATCTTCGTCGAGTACCCGATCAGCATCTTCTGATTCTGATGTCGTACAGGAAGGGGCCGCTTATGCGGCCCCTTTTTTGTTTCAGGCGACTTTCTGTTCCTTATGCCAGCACTCCATCTCAGGTGCGAGGCTACAGTGGCAAGGCGATGGAAGGACACGGCTGTTTTTGATTTTTAGCAGAGTTACGTATACGTTACATTTATCGTTAATTGTTACGGATACGGAACATGGAGCCCGCTTTCCTGATTAGCCGCCTGGCTGTTCAGATTCGCCAGCGTCGCCTTAATCTCGGCATGACCCAAGCCAATCTGGCGAAGTTGGCGGGTCTGACACGGCAGAAGGTGATTGCAGTGGAAAAGGGCAGTTTGTCGATCGGCATGCTTGCCTATGCCAACGTGCTAGGGGCACTGGACTGCGAGCTCAAGGTGATCCCCGCCGCCATGCCAACGCTGGAAGAAGTGCAGGGGCTGTTCGACTGATGAAGACATCATTGAAGGTCACCACGCCGCAAGGCTACAGCGGGCGAGTCCTCGCCGGACTGGACGACTACCTGTTTCGTTACGGCGAAGACGCAGCAGCACGGGCCGCCGTCAGTCTGTTGATGCCGGTTCGAAGCGAGGACTACCACAGTCGAGAACTACACCCGATTTTCCAGATGAACCTGCCGGAAGGGTACGTACTGGAGCAGTTGCGTAATCGCCTGGCGAAAATCGTCGATGTGGAGCCAGCGCTGCTGCTGGCGCTATCTGGCAGCAGTTCACCTATCGGGCGAGTGTCCGTCAGTTCCAGTGCGGTCGATGCCTTGCTTCAGCGTCAGCACTTTCCTGGAGAGCGGCTGGAGGAAATCCTGCGCTGGGACGGCACCGAGGATATTTTCGTCGACCTGGTGGACCGCTATATCCTGCGGGCCGGTATTTCGGGTGTTCAGCCGAAGGTACTGGTACCTGAGCAAGCGGATGTCGTGCCGCAGCGGTTCACTTCAAAAACCTCCGACCTGATCATCAAGAGCGGGCGGGCGGAGTTTCCCGGTCTGGCCATTAACGAGTTTCTCTGCATGTCGGTGGCGAAGGCGGCCGGCATGGTCGTGCCGGAGTTCTTCCTTTCGGATAACGGTAAATTGTTCGTGATGCGCCGTTTCGATCGCGATGACCGACTTGATCCTATCGGCTTCGAAGACATGGCTGCTTTGATGGGGCTGGCCGCCAGGCAGAAATACAGCAAGAGCTACTCGGCCATTGCCAAGGCTATTCGCCTGTTTTGTCCGCCGGCCAATGCTGTTCGTTCTCTTGAACAGCTGTTTGCTAGTGTTGCCTTGAGTTGCATCGTCGGAAATGGCGACGCTCACCTGAAGAATTTCGGGTTGCTGTATTCCGACCCTACCCGGCGCGATGCACGATTGGCACCGGCCTATGACATCGTCAACACCACCGCCTACATCCCTGAGGACGTGCTGGCGCTCGATCTGGCAGGAAACAAATCTCTATTCGCGTCACGTCAGGGGCTTCTGGACTTTGCTGCAGTGTGCGATGTGGAGCGACCGGCGGAGGTAATCCGCAGCCAGCTTGAGGTGCTGGAACGCGTGTTGGCGAAGTTCCCGGAGCTGTGCGAACAGGTGCCGCATGTGGTGCAGGCGATTCGCAGAAGTGCCGCACCCTTTGTTCAGACCTTTGGCAACTGACATCGACACCCATTTGAACGATCCCGACTTCGCTGGTGGCATATGGCACTGGTGGAGTTCGATATCACGCCTTACCTGGGCAAGTCCGTCCGCTTCAACGCCACCTAGCCCGAGCACCTGCTGAATCGCATCGATGATTACGTGAAGAACCACCCCGAGCAGAAAAGCCGCTCGGGGTTTCTGGCGTCCGCGGCGTTGCGTGTGCTGTCGGGAACCTGAGCGCTATTCACCCTTCGACGAGCGACGTGATTTCAGCGTTTCTCGCAACAGCCGCCCGGCCGCCGTCAACCGGTACTTCTGCAAACGACTGCGCGGTTTGTCCGCAATGGTCATCTCGACCAGGCCGCTGAACAGCGCCGGGCTCAGGTAGGCATTGCGGAAGTGATCCTCGTGCCGCAGTTGCAGCGCCTTCTGCAAATCGGCCCGTTTCATCTCGCCCTGGAGCACCTCGACCAGCTTCGCGACTTCCCCGGTGACTTCCCCGGTGACTTCCCCGGTGACTTCCCCGGTGACTTCCCCGGTGACTTCCCCGGTGACTTCCCCGGTAGCTTCTGGAACAACCGCTGCATCCTCCGCCAGCTCCCGCTCGACATCCTCGGGAATCATGCTGGCCAGTGGCAGGTTGATCTCCGTCATTTCGAGCCTGACCAACTCCGAGACCAACGGTACCCGCCAGTTCTGCTCGCGCCAGGCCCGCACGATGCGCTGGAAGCCTGAACCCGCCCGCTCGCCAAGGCCGATCAGTTGGAACATCTTCAGCAGGTTGGGATTGCGTGGGTCGCTCACCCCGCCTTGGTACAGCTGTTCGCGGGGCACTCGCAGCAGGCCGGGATTGCCGAAGATGAAGGAGTCCTTGCGCAGTATCACGGTGATCGGGCGCGAGGACTGGTGGTCGGCGTGTACCAGGCTGTTCACCAGGGCTTCGCGGAGCGCCTCATGGATATGGGTCTCGCCCTGGCGGATGCCCAGGCGGTCGGTCTTGAACGGCACGTCCAGTTCCCGGCTCAGTCGCGGAAAGACGGCGTGGTAGAAGTTGAACAGGTTCGGTACCCACTTGCCATCCAGCGTCAGCCGGTGGTCCCAGCGGCTCTCGGGGTCGTCGGAGAGTTGTTCCTGGTAGTCCAGTTGATAGTGCGGCAGGGCATCGAGCAGGCTGCGCTCCTTGCCGAACATCAACAAGCCGCCGAGCGTCAGGCCTTCCTCGGCGGTGTGCCGGTCGCGCCGCCAGGCACCGATGCTTTCCAGGAAGGACTGCTCGTCCTGGTTCAGGAACGGGTGATCGGGATCGCGTGCCGAGAAGCGGTAGCGGAAGGCGGCGAGGGTGGCGTCGTCGAGGTCGCGGCGGTCGAAGCCGGTCAGCACCTGATAGTCCTGGGCGTCATCCGAGGCGTCGCGCAGCATCTGCCGCACCTCTGTCTCGGAGCAGCGATAGTCGCCTTCGTGGTTACGCTTGTAGCTGCCGTTCAACGGGTTGCCGTTGATGAACACCGGTCGTTGCTGGCGCCGTGCGCGGGGTACCTGGATGATCAGGATTTCGCCATCAGGTACCGGGAGCGCGGTCAGGTCGCTGTCGCTGCACAAGGCGGCGCTGAGTTTTTGCGGGTTGTTGTGCAGATCCCAGAACGCCTTGCGCAGGGCGTTGCTGTCCGGCAAGGGGTCGAGGGTGAAGGTGCCGCGCCGCTCCACGACCCCCAGCACGATGCAGCCGCCCTCGCTGTTGGACATGGCCGACAGCGTCTCCCACAGCGATCTCGGCAGGCCGCCCGCCGCCGACTTGAACTCCACTTCCTGGTCCTCACCAAGTTGCAGCAGGTTCAGCAGTGCATCCAGGTCGAGGGCGGCTTGATTCACGGGCTTCTCCTTGAGCGATTGACGGGGAACGATATCTCAAGGGGTGGGCATGGCCTGGGAGCAGTGTGTTTCAGAATGGCAACGGGACAGTGAGGTCGCGCCGGCAGTGATCACGCTTGCCGATCAAGGATGCTATTCGGCTCACAAAATGAGCCGAATAGCGGATTTATTCGGCTCACGGGGAATGGCAAGGGAGAGGTTTCCTTGCCTCGAGTGGGGATGGGCGGTAGGCTCTCGCGGTCGCTGTAATTCAGCGATCGGGTTTGGTCGCCCGTTTTTAAAGTGTGCAAACAGATACACCCTCCATGCTGGCAGGCGCCTTTGGCGTCAGTTGCGTGCTATGGCGGCTGTGTGCGGGAGGCATTCGTGCCTGCCGGGTTTGCCTCTTTTCCCGGTCGACCAACCTGTACACAGTCGTCACCAATCTGTTTGGTCGCGGAACGGTGATGGCTCCATGCAAAAAATGAGGAGCTTCACCATGAACAAGATCGTTCCAGACCCACCCCACGCCATCTTCGGCAAAACCGCCATGGTCGCCTTCGGCCACTGCAAGTCCGGCCACCAGCCCATGTTCACCGTCCGTGCGGAAATCGACACGGAAGACGCACTCGTGCATGCCTCCCTGTTGATCAAAGGTATCCACGACACTCTCCAGCAGCTCAGCGAATACGCTGAAGACGTGCCCCGAAACGGGCTGGTGTTCTCGTCGATGTACTCGGCGGAAATGGCCAAAGGGCTGGTGGATGCCGTGCTCGACGGGATCGAAATGGGGCGGCTGAGGGTTAGCGCCTAGCCGTGCGACAGGGGAAGGCTCGCCGATCGGTGAGCCTTTCTAGACAGGCAGTTTCTCCAGAAAACGCATCAACAGACTTTCCTCCGCCCGCAGCCCCTTGCGCGCCGCCGCCAGGCGCAGGCCAGCCAGTTCCCCGGCGTGAAAGGCGTCGATCAACGCCGGATGGATATAGCACTTGCGACACACCGCCGGGGTATTGCGCAGCTCGGCGGCCACCTCCTTGATGATCGCCACCACATGCTTCTTCGCCGCGCCTTCCGGCTGCCACTCCAGCTCGCGCAACAGCATCAGCGCCAGTGCGCTGCCGGCCCAGGTGCGGTAGTGCTTGGCGGTGAACTCGGCGCCGGTCAGTTCCTGCAGGTAACGGTTGATATCGCTGGAGGTCACGCTGTGGCGCTCGCCGTGCTCGTCCAGGTACTGGAACAACTGCTGCCCCGGCAGTTCCAGGCACGACTTGATGATCCGCGCCAGACGCCGGTCATTCACGCTCACCTCATGCTCGATGCCGCTCTTGCCGCGGAAATGAAAGCGCACGGTGCTGCCCGTCACCTCCACATGGCGGTTGCGCAGGGTGGTCAGGCCGTAAGAACGGTTCTGCTCGGCGTAGCGGATGTTGCCCACGCGGATCAGGGTTTCGTCGAGCAGATGGATGACCGTGGCCATTACCTTTTCCCGGCTGTGCTCGGGGCCGGCCAGATGTTGTTGCAAGGTGGCGCGCAGTTTCGGCAGGGCCTTGCCGAAGGCCAGCAGGCTGGCGTACTTGTCGGCATCGCGGATCTCCCGCCAGCGCGGGTGATAGCGGTACTGCTTGCGCCCTCGCGCATCGCGACCGGTGGCCTGGAGATGGCCGTCGGGGTCGGGGCAGATCCACACGTCGGTGTAGGCGGGCGGGATGGCGAGGGCGTTGATCCGGGTGACTTCGGCGACGTCGCGGATACGTTCGCCGTCGGGGGTGAAGTAGGCGAATTTGCCGCGCAGCGTGCGGCGGGTGATGCCGGGGATAGTGTCGTCGACGTAGTGCAGGCCGGCGGGGAGGAGGGGGGAGTCGCTCACGGTGGGTCGCTCGCTTGGGCGGTGTCGATACTGGTTTAGCCCGCGCTGCGCTGGATTTAGTTCAAGGGATTTTCGGTCCCTGGACATCTCGTGACGACCTGCTGGCTCATGCAAGCCGTTCAGGGTGTGAGCTTTCCTGCCTTTCTGAAGCAGTTGCCGTCCTCGAAAGAAGGCTGGAGCAGCCAGGTGACCTTGAACCCTGAAACGACAAGGCCCCGCAAGGCGGGGCTCCGTTGCGACACTGATTATTGGAAGGTTCCCCTCAGCGTCAACATGTAGTTGCGCGGATCACCATAGAAGTTGCCGTTCGCCGCGCTGGACACCGTCTGGTAATAGGTCTTGTCGAACAGGTTGTTGGCATTGAGCGACACGTTCCAGTGATCATCCAGCCGGTACTTCAGCAGCGCGTTCCAGACCGCGTAGCCGCTTTGCTTGTAGTCGAATGGAATGTTCGACTGCAGCACCTTGCCATCGCCATCCACCCGTACCGTGGTCCCGCTGACATAGGTGGCGCTTTGCAGGTCGACCCCGCCTCCGACGGTCCAGTCGGAGAGTTCTGCTGGCAACTGATAGGTCGTCCACACCTTGAACTGATGCTTGGGCGTGATCGTGCTCAAGGCCGCGCTGTCGGTCTCGTTCTTGTTGTAGTTGTACACATAGCTGGCCATCAGGTTCCAGTCCTTGCGGAGTTCGCCCGAGGCTTCCAGTTCGATCCCCTTGCTGATGACTTCGCCCTGGTTCACGTAGCAGCAGCTGCCGCCATACAGCACCGACGCGGTCGGGTAGTTGGTGTCCTGCACCGCGCCGTTCTCGCGCTTGGTGTAGAACACGCCAAGACTGGTGTTCAGACGGCCATCGAACAGTTCGCCCTTGATGCCCACCTCGGAGGTCTTGCCTACCAACGGTTGCAGCACCTCGTTACTGCCTATCGGCCCGCGAAGGTAACTTTGCTGAGGCTTGAAGATCTTCGAATGGCTGCCATACAGCGACCATTGCTCATCGAGGTCGTAGATGGCGCCGAAGTAAGGGACGAAACGCGTGGGCTCGCGCATGTCGATATCGCTCTGCACCACGCCGGCGTTGGTATACACCTGCTCGAAGTGATAGCGGGCCGCCCGGCCACCCAGGATGACCTTGAGCGGGTCAGCCACCTGCAGCGTCAGGCGCCCGTACAGGCCGTACTGTTCCTGGGTGTTGGGGCTGTAGTCGCGTGGGGTCTGGAGCGAGATCGTGGTGGGCGCCCAGTACCCTGGATCGAATACGTCGATGGGCACGCCGGTCCCGGTGAATACCCCCGAGCCCTGCCAGCGGCTGGTGACGCGCTGATAGTCAGTGCCCAGCACGAACGCGTGCTCGCGGCCAAAGGCATCGAAGCTGCCGGAAAGGTTGCTGTCGATCAGGTCCTGGCTGGTGGAGTAAACGTTGTAGCTGGCGCGCCACACGGGCCCGGTCAAGGTCACCGGGTTGACGGCGTTGCCCGGCACGGCGGCCAGCGCCTTGCCGGCATCGCGGGTATTGGTATACGAGACGTTGAGCTTCCAGTCGTTGTCGAAGTAGTGATCGAGCTTGGTGAAGATCTCCTGGGAAATGTTGTCCATGTAGGACCAGTTCTGTCCCAGGTTGGTGTGGCGTGCAAGCCCGATGTCCGCTCCCGTGGTGTAGCGCGGCAGGCCCAGGGCAGAGTTGGAGTGGGTGCTTTCATACATGCCGCCCAGGGTGAAGACGGTCTGAGGCCCCAGGTCGACCTCGAACACGCCGTAGACCGTGGGTTTCTGCGTGGCCAGCTTGTCCGTGAAGTACTGACGGTCGGTGTAGGCCGTCACCAGGCGGCCGCGCACGTTGCCGCTGTCGGTCAGCGGGCCGGTCAGGTCGACTTGCGAGCGGTAGTTGTCCCAGGAGCCGGCGGCGGCCTCGAACTTCAGCTGGAAGTCCGACAGTGGACGCTTGCGCACCAGGTTGATGACGCCCCCGGGATCGCCCACACCGCCGAACAGCGCCCCCGAACCCCGCAGTACTTCGACGTGGTCGAATTCGGCCAGGTTGTACAAGCGGCGCGAGTAGAAACTGGTGGCCACCGACGACAGCGCCATGGGGGCGGCGCCGTCGATCTGGATGCTGTCGATGTTGAAGCCGCGGGAGTAGAACTCGTAGGTGTCACTGGTGGTTTTCTGCACCGTGACCCCGGGGGCCGCTTTCAACGCGTCCTGCAGGCTGGTGACGCTGCGGTCTTCGATCAACTGGCTGGACAGCACCGACACCGACTGTGGCGTATTGCGCAGGCTGGTCGGGCTCTTGGAGCCGACGCTCACCGCACCGGTGGTATAGGACCCGCTGTTCTCGGTCATCTCGCCCATGCCCTGGCCGCTGACCAGCGTGCTGCCGAGTTCCAGCGTCGTTGCCCCAGTGACGGCGACCGGGTTCAGCAGCCAGTTGCCATTGGCCGCTTGGGTGGCCGCGAGGCCGGAACCCTGCAGCAGCCGATTCAGGCCTTGCTCGACGGAGTAGCTGCCGCTCAGGGCGCTCGCCTGCTTGCCACGCACCAGCGCCGGGTCAAAGGGAAGATTGATGGCGGCGACCTGTGCAAAGGCACTGAGCGATTGCTCCAGTGGGCCAGCGGGCAGATCGTAGTGGCGTACTTCGGTCTGTTCGGCGTGTACCGCGAAGACCGGTAGCGCGGTGCACGCGGCGCTGGCGAGCAACACGCCATGTAGCGCGACGGCGAGGCGGGTCCTGGGGGCATGGCGAGATGAGAACGCGGATGACATGTGGATCGGGCTCCGTTCGTTTGGCAGGGTGTTTTCCCTGTTGGCCGAAGTGCTCGAGAAAACCCGCAGCCTGAAATCCACTTTTTTGCAGCGCGCTCTCAGCGCACAACGACGCGGCGCCAGAATCGCGTGAAGCGCTCGACCCTGACGGGCATCGAGGTGGCGAGGGCATCCAGTGCCCGGTCGATATCGTCCAACTGGAAAACACCGGATACCTGCAACCCGGCCACCTCCGACGAACAGCCAAGCCAGCCGTGCTGATAGCGCGCCAGTTCTGCAAGCAGGTTCTGCAACGGCATGCTGCGTGCCACCAACTGACCTCGGGTCCAGGCGCTGGCGTCCATTTCACCGTGCTGGAGCTGGCGGCTACCCTCGGCGCCGATCGAATATTCCTCGCCTGCGGCAACCCGCTGCTGCCGCGTGGCCTGATGGATGAGGACCTGGCTCTGCTCGACCAGGAGCCGTGTGCGTGTGTCTTCCTGACGCACCGCAAAGGCCGTGCCCAGTGCCTGCAAGCGCGCCTCGGCGGTCTGTACCCAGAAGCTGCGGTGGCCAGCAGGGGAGCCTTCGTCAGCGCCGGTGTCGATGAAGATTTCACCCTGCAGCAGCGTGACCAGGCGCTGGTGGTTGTTGAAGGCCACATCGACGGCGGTATTGGTGTTGAGCTGCAGCCGCGTACCGTCGGCGAGGATCACCGTTCGCCGCTCGCCCACGCGGGTGCTGTAGTCGGCGCGCCAGCGTCGAACCGGTTCCTGGCCCTGCCAGCCCAGGCCGCCAATGACCAGTCCCGTACCCAGCACCTGAAGCAGCCGCCGGCGCCCCAGCGGAGCAGGCTGCATGCGCTCGAGGGTGTCACGTGCGAAACCACCGGGTACGCCGGGCAGGCTGGCGAGGTTGCTGAAGGTCGACTCGTTGTTCTGCAGGGCTTGCCAGGCGGTCTCATGCAGGGGATGCAGCGTGCGCCAGCGCAGGCAGCCTTGGCGGGTATCGTCATCGGCGTAACCGGATTGCAGGCGCACCATCCACGTGATCGCCTGGTCGAGCACGTCATCGGGTATTTCGGGGCGAGCCGGGCCGCTCATGGTGTGGCGAAGTAGCAATGGCGTATGGCTTTTGCCATGTAGCTTTCCACCGACCTCAGGCTGACGCCCAGTTGCACCGCGATTTCCTTGTAGCCCAGCCCGTCCAGGCGCGACAGCAGGAAAGCGGTGCGCACCTTGGGCGGCAAGCCATCGAGCAAGGCATCCACCTTGGCCAGGGTTTCCAGCAGGATCATCTGTGCTTCCGGGGACGGCATCAGCGGCTCTGGCAGGTTGGCCACGGCATCCAGGTACGCCCGTTCGACCCGATCACGGCGCGCACGGTCGATCACCAGGGCGCGGGCGATGGTACTCAGCCAGGCACGTGGCTGCCGCACATCCGGCAGCCGCTCGCGCTTGTTCAGCACATTGACGAACGTATCCTGAGCCAGGTCGGCGGCGTTGTCCCCCTGGCGCAGGCGCTTGCGCAGCCAGTCGACCAGCCAGGCATGGTGGTCGACGTAGAGGGCCTGGACATCTGTATGCGATGCAGGTGGCACGGGCGATGAAGACACTGCCGTCCTCGTGTTGGTATAGGAGTGCGTTTGAGAATTTTTCGCATCTTATCCGGGGCTGGTTGGGGCTGACAAGCGGTGAAGGGGGAGGGGGCGTCAGGTGGAGTGGGAAAAGGAATGTCAGAAACGACAAAGCCCCGTATGGCGGGGCTTTGGGGGGTATGGTGGCACCAGACGAACGGTTGTTGGCTGTGAGGCCCCAATTTTGGCGGGACTGGAATTTCGTGGATTCTTCGACGTACCTCAAAAGGTATCTATAAAAAAATCAGCTAGTTATGGCTTTCTGTGGAATCGAATCGAGAATTTTGGGGCTCTATCGATTGCTGCTATGCAATAGGACCTCTGCTGCCGAAGGCAACTTGAATACTTCAGTGAGATCTGAGATCACCGGTTTCGAATACTAGCCAGGGAGAGGCACAAATTGTCTTGAAGCAGTCTCTTACAGACGACCGCTATCGATCCAGGCTGTGTGAAAACGTTTTTGGTCGTAGAGACCGCTAAGAACGAGGGCGGAAACCGTGCCTCTACGTGAAATCTGACTCTACAAACCAGGCGACCATTTTCAGATTTTGCGTAGAAGCGCGCACTCCAGTTTTCGATAAGCGTTTTCACACAGCCTGGACCCAAAGCAGACGTTCGGGCGAGTATCCGATACAGCAACACGAACCAGCGGCAGGTAAGGCGGAGGTGACTGGCGAGCTGGTGATCACTAACTGGGAGCCGAAATCGCTGGGTGGCTTGTTCTAACCCGTTGGGCTACCTGAAGTTGCCCGATCGGTTACAGATGCGCGTTGCCGGCCGGCTCGGCCAACCGCTTGCCGGCGACGTTGTCGACTAGGCCTTCTACGCGTTCAATGTTGGAGCGAGCCAGCACACGCCCCATTTCATAGCCGAGACAGGCGCCTTGGGCCTTAGCCTGAGCGATCAGGCAGTTCACAGGGCTGCTGGCAGCTTCGATCGATGCGAGGAGGAGGCGATGGCGTCGCTGGATATCCGGTGGTAGTACCAGGCCCGGAGCCAGCTCTCCACTCGGGAATCGGTAGCGTAGGGTCATGGCTGCGGGTGACGTTTTTTGTTGATCCTCGACAGTTCTCGCACCTGAGTGTAAAAAAACCAAGGGCGATTCAATCAATGCCAACGTGAGGGATGATGTCAGAAACAAAAAAGGCGCTTAAGTTCGTGGCGTGGGCTTGCGCGCCTTTTTTGCTCATGATGAACTGCTTCGATAAACCTTAAAGATTTGTACTGAAATATGGCTTAACAGCAGGGTGGACAATAAATTCCTCTTCTAATAAAACTTTAGGGTTTCCTCGTGCAGCATATTGTGGGATTTTCTTTCCGTTACGAGCAACAATAAAGTTTCCAAGGACTCCGACGACGTAAAGCTTCTTTAGAAGTTCGCTAGGCTTATGGTTTTTATCAAGGCTATCCACCTCCGAATACATTCCGCCGAGTTCGTTCATCTGTTCTTTAAACTCTCTGAATGTGAAAGGGTTTCTAAAGCGACCTATAACCCGTGATAGTCCCTCGATTTCCTCCGAAGTTAATGAGGCGGAGAGCTCTTCGCCAATCTCAACCCAGCTCTCTGTGGCATACATTTTTTTAGATTCATCAAAATGTTTTTGTGTCAGGGCGTCGACGCCGCGGAAAGACTTTAGAGCAACCTCCATCAGCCTTACCATGTCCCTGGGGCGGTACCATGTCTGCTCTAGTGCAAACTCTCTGAAATCCTTCCCATGGAACTTTCCTTTAAAATACTTGGACCAAATATCTCCGTGGCATGCTATCCCTTTAAGCCTTTCGGTTGCGATTACCCTTTGTTCAATGATTTTCAGTAGAGGATGTTCAAACTTATTTTTGGAGTATTTGCTCCAAGTTAATGCGTCACCAAAATCGAACAATGGTTTGTTAATTTCTTTTCCTATGCTCATGGCGGACTGCATCACCTCTGAGCGCACGGCGAGTATGAAGCTGAGGTTGTACAGCTTGGTTCGGTTAGTTTGATTTAATCGGTCGACACTGACAATCAGGTCGCGCACCAAATAAATGTCGCGATTGGTCGAGGCGTCGTCTAAAGCCCGGATTTCGAGTTCGTCCACGAAAATCATGTTTTTGGTTGCGCTAGGTGTTAGCTCTTTATATTTCGCATCACAAACTCTGCAGTATTCAGAAAAATTAACCGCCTTCTTTTTGTCAAGTAACTCGAAGTCGATCTCAATCTTCGGGTCTTTTGAAAGTACTACCTTTCCTCCTTTTATTTTAGGTAATGAAATGGATGCGCCAGTGTTAGCAGGCGTGATGGCATTAATGAGATCTCTAAACTCGAACCAGAGTGAGTTTTTCTGGAAGGCATCTAAGCGATCTGCTTCGGTAAGAGATACTATCGTTTGGTAGAGGTACATTCTCCACGCTTGCTCGTAGTCATACGTGCTAGCTTTGGCCTCTTGATCCATCTCCGGAATTGCTGCATGGATGGAGTTGTGAAGTGTTTCGCGTTCGTACGGGTCAAATTCAGATTTGAACAATATGAAGCTTGTTCGAATGTCTTCTTTTTCGGCTTTGATTTGAATGTATCGTAGAAGCGCGGTTTTTCCAGTTCCTTTGAGTCCGGAAACATAGTACTTCTTCGATTCGAAATAATCGTTAATGTCTACGTTTGGGGGCAGAACATAACAATCTTCAAAGTATTTAACCTCTTCTGGTGAGCGGCCATCAACTTCGTGCTTTGCATCAATGCTGCCAAAGTTTATATCGCTGATCTTGAGTTGTCCCATTTTTATATCCTTTCAATAAATGGCGGTTAAGGTGCGGTCTATGTCATTTTCGAGTTTTTCGAGCGCCAATATGAGGTTCATTAATTCAATTAATCAATAGTGCCTCACTGATGCATGATGAATTACCAAAATGCAGCGCTGTTCATCACGAATCTAAAGAGCTTGGCGAACAGAAAGTGGCAGATCAACCTGCAGTCAAAAATCCATCACATTTTCAGCGCAGAGCTCAATTTTGTCGATAGGGGGCTCTGCCGTTAGCACCACGACCTGCCTAGTGATTGACTGGTGCAAAAATTGGTACGTTCAGGTGGTTGGTACTCTGAGGCCCAAGAGAAATGAGGGCTTGAGAAAAATAGCCTCAATCTATCGCATGCAGCATGTCCACTGTACAGCCTCGACGCAGGTGCAATGAGATGAGGTGGCTCTGCTGGGAAGGTCCGCTCCGGGTCGGTCGTGATTATCATAGTCAGACCTTCTTACTTGAAGAACCATGCTCTTTCCAAACGAAGAGCCAGCAGTCGCACGGTCAGCAGGTAGTAATATCGAGTTGCTTTGCATCGCCTCGCTAGTCGGTGGTCGAGAAACCAAGCAAGATGTTTTCTCTTCCAACCCCAAGGTGTTTCTAGCTGCCAGCGTTCAGATATCTCCGCTTGGATGAGCTTTGCTTGCCGTAAATGGCGCTGCCGCGTTGCGTACGATCCCGTCAGCACCGCAGCCAAGAACAGTTCCATATCGAATGGCTTACTCATATGCGTCCTCCAATGTAGGTCGCGACCACATCGATCCGACCGTGCCCCAACTCATAGCTGATTTGCCTTCGAGCCTCACGATCTAGGTTCCTATCTACCTGGCAACATTGGCCGCCGTTGATTGGCGCGGGGTGTTGGGTGATCTGCTCATAGCGTTCACATGCATACGCCGCTCGTAGCTCATGAAAGCCTTTGAGCTTGTGTGCATGCAGCACGTCTCGCGCTGGACGGATGATTTCCTGCAGAACATTCCGATAGCTTTCGTCTGGCGCAATCAGGTTGCGGCTACTCGCAGGCGACACCTGCCGTGCAAACCCAAGCGCATCTTGAACATGGTGGTCCACCGCGATCCATCGTGGCGCAGAGGCGCCAGCTCGGCCGCCTTTAGTGCCATCCTGGATGTTGATCCTGCTTAGGTCGTTGGCCTCACGGCTCAGCCGTGGCAAGTCGGCTAGGATGGCCTCACGCAAGCGCATTCCGGTGGCTCGCGCCAACAGGACGATCGCTGCGGCCCGTCTCTGGTCACGGCTGCAAAGCGCCTCGACGATCTGCTGAACTTGTTCGCGGTCTTGGCCTTGCGGCACCGACTGCCGAACCCCGGTGCGCTGCATACCCAACGCCTTGCTCGGACTTGGCAACTTCACGTACTGATCACCGCGAAGCGCCGCCATGGTCCTGTTAACGCTGGATAGCCGGTTTTGTGCGGTGCTGACGGCGAGGTCACCGCGCCGAACCAGGTCGCGCAGATACGCCGCATAGCCGGCCAACACCTTTCGATCAATCTGCCGCGCATCATTGATACCCGGCCCCTGTTCGGAGCGGCACCACTTCACGAATGCCTGCCACCGATCACAGTGTGCTTTCACCGTACCGTAGTGGCCTCCGCCGAACATGTCTTTCAGCGCTTGTGGTCCTGCGTAACTCAACTGCCTGCCATAGCCGAAATTACGACCATCGCGTCTACCCACCAATGGCATGTCAGTCACCTCATCTACCGTTCTCTGATCCTTGCCCCACGTCATCCCGCCAAGAATGCTGAGTGTTATCAGGGATCAAGGCCCCTGCGACCTGTGGGGAAACGTCCACTACGCGGGACTGGCGGCTCCTTACGTCCGGGAGCAAGGGCATCTCATGATCTGGCCTCCTGAGCACCGTTGCCGGTGGGCGGGTGGAGGCGGCATTGGTTGACGAGTCCAGTGCCTGAAGATCCTGAGCCGGGTGAACGCAGCAATGCGATGACCGGGGCATGCCTGACTGTCAGTCAGGTGCAGTCCATTCCTTGGTCTGCGGCACCATCATCTACATCGCTGTTACTGGTGACATAGGCGTTTGTCACGCCGATTGTCACGAGGGGAATTGCCGCAGAGCCATGTGCGATAAGGGCTGCAGCAGTGGTGGGGGCGCCCGTCTCTTTCCAGAGAAAGAGACGGGCGCAGGTTGGCGCATACGAAATGGCCAAGCGGATAGGTTGCTGCTGGACAGAAGGGTAGGGGGGCTGCCGCAGGGGCAACGATGTTTAGTTGGCATCCATCACATGGGTAGTGACCGTACGAGCTACCGGACGCGAATCGTACTTGGGGGTTGAACCACCGCGGTTGTGCGGCGTGACCTTTCAGGTTCAGGCCACATTCGGCTGCCTCGGCAGCACTTGCATCTACCGGTCTACGCTTGTGGACAATGTACGTCAAGCAAAGCGATTTCAGGAGGTTAGCGCCTGTGGATAAAACTATCCCCCGGTGGACATTAGTGGTTTTCCACAGACGATAACTGTGCCAGTTGCTTTTGGTAAGGTTAGGTCCATTGAAACGGGGCGGCTTTGCCGCCCCGTTTCAATGGACCCGCGCGGAGGAGCTTCATGCGGAGCTGTGGGTAACTTCACAGCGAGTTTGATGCGGTGGTGTGGCGGGCTACTCGATCCTCTTGGCACTGCGAAGGCGCGTGACGTTCTCCCCCGCCTGATTGGCAAACTCGTGCGGCGTCACATGGTCCTCACGGTTCGCCTCCAGAAACCGGCTCCACCAGGTCATGATCATCCGGCGCTCTTCGAGGAACTCGGCCTTGTGGGTATAGGCGGCGCGCACGTTGTTGCGTTCCTTATGGCTCATCTGCCGCTCGATAGCCGTCTCCGACCACAGCCCGGACTCGACCAGCGCGCTGCACGCCATGGCTCGGAACCCGTGGCCGCAGATATCCACCTTGGTGTCGTAGCCCATCGTCCTGAGCGCGGCATTCACCGTGTTCTCGGACATCGGCTTCCACGGTTTAGCATCGCCTGCGAATACCAAGTCGAATTTGCCGGTGATCGCGTGGATCTGCTCAAGCAAAGCCACTACCTGCGGCGATAAGGGTACAACGTGGATGTCCCCGGCCATCTTTGTACCCCTTGTGGAAAACGGCACGCCGTCCAGCGCCGGCCGGGTGTCGGGGATTTCCCAGATTCCGCGCTTGAGGTCGAACTCATTCCAACGGGCGAAGCGCAGTTCACTGGAGCGTACGAATACATGCAACGACAGCATCACCGTGAGGCGCGTGAGCGGGCGACCTCTGTAGTCCTCGATGCATGCCAGTAGCTCTGGCAGCCGCGATAAGGGTAGTGCGGGTCTGTGAGTTACCCGTGGTGTCTTGATCGAGCCATCGAGGTCGTGAGCCGGGTTCGCCGTAATCAGCCGCAGCCGTTTGGCTTCACGCATGATGCTTTGCAGGTAGTTCTTGATCCGCAGCGCCACATCGATGGTGCCGCGCTTCGTCACGGCTTCCAGTGGTTGCATGAGGTCGTGGGTGTCCAACTCAACGATTGCTCTGGCACCGACCAAAGGGAATACGTGAGTCTTCAAACGGCTGAGCACTGTCTTGGCGTGGCCGGGCGCCCACTTCGGCACCATGCTCGCGTGCCACTCGAGCGCAACGCTTTCGAAGGTGCGGCCGTTAATCACGGCCTGGGTCTTGGTTTGTTGCTTGTACTGGATGGGGTCTATGCCGTTGGCGAGCTGCTGCTTGATCTCGAAACGCTTGCGACGTGCATCGCCCAACCCGACCACCGGGTAGCTGCCGAGGGCGGTCAAGCCTTCGCGGCCATCGGGCTTCACATACCTGAGCCGCCAGCCTTTGCGGCCGTTGGGTTGCACAAGCAGGTAAAGACCGTCGCCGTCGAAGAGCTTGTACTCGCGCTCTCTGGGCTTTGCCGTGCGACAGGTGGTGTCTGTAAGCGGGGCAGTGGTGCGGGCCATAAGGGTAGTCTCCGATATCGAAACGGACCTCTATCCTTAAAACTACCCTTATTAGCGCTGGCTACCCCCGGAATCCGACGGAACGCCAAAACGAAAAAACCCGCCAGAAGGCGGGTTTTTCGGGGGTTCCAGAGATTTTGAAAGCTTTCTATGGAACCTTGAATGGTGCCGGCACCAGGAATCGAACCCGGGACCTACTGATTACAAGTCAGTTGCTCTACCATCTGAGCTATACCGGCAGTAGGCGCGCTATTATAGCGATCGGTTTGGTTCTGTAAACCTATTCCTTGTGATCCTGGCGCAAGCCCCGTATTTCGGGGCTTTTGGCGTTTTTGGAGAGGGGCGCTGCAGGTAGGATTCGAGGCCGCCATCGCTGGCAAGCCCTCCACAGTGTCCGAGCCGACCCGGGCCGTTCTGAGCCTCCCCCGCCTAATTCGCTTTAACGCTTATGCACAAACCACATCGACCCCTTGCACCCCATCTAAGTGTAAAAAACGCAACCCACTGATATTAAATAACTAAAAATGGCGCTCGCTGCAATCGACGCCCAACAATGTCGGACGATTCTCCACGATTCCCCGCAAAAGTCCCTAGGGCCCTGCCAGTTGCGGAAGCACCTCCAAATCCTCTTTATCCCCCATTTCTCGGCGGAGGCTCGCCGCCTCTCTCAGCGGGCGGTTGAAAAACATCCAGGCCAAGCCAGTGAGCCCCCTTCGTGGAGCTCCTTATCACAGGCAAGAATGAAAAGACGTCAAGGGCCTTCAACAAATAACTGTTTGCATATACAGTATTTCAAGATGCCGTCATCCTGACAAAGGAGCAGTGATCCGGCATCACCCTGAACGTCATAAAGGAAGCTCTATGCTCGAATTCGCCTTAGTCATCGTGTTCATGCTCACCGCCGCCGCCCTGCTCGGACACATAGCCCACGTTTACGCCTCTCCGGAAAAGTTGGCTTGGTACCTCCAGGCGAAGGAGTGGAAAGCCCAACATTACACAATGGCATTGTTCGTAGGACTGCTGCTCGTCTTGTATGCCATTACTGGCATCAGCCAACTGACCGGCTGGAAACCAAAGCAACCGATTGGGCTATTGCTGCTGGCAGCAACCTGCATCACCGCAGCAGCCTACCTTTGGTTTTACTGGGATCTGACACCTAAAGTTGTCAAGCATAAACACCTTTTGAAGGCCATAGGTGCGCTGATCACTGTCTGCGCCGCAACCACATCCAAAATCCACTCAGACATGGCTATCGCTGAGCTCACTAGCCTTCCCGCCCAGGAACTACCAGGAGCACAGCTATTTCTGACCTTCATCCTGACGCCAACCATCTGGTTTTTGGCAATTTCGTTTGTAGTGGGCTGTATAAGCATACCGCTTACACTACTATTGCTGATCTGGGGTATCTACAAGGACTGGAAAAAAGACAAAGGCAGCAAATTCGATTTTGCATCAGCGAGACATATCTGCGCCTGGGTTGCCATGACCTACTTCAGCATCATTGTGCTCACCATGAGCTCAGGCATTCTCAAAAAAAGCTTCTATGAAAAGCGACTGAACAATGCCATTGCTTATTCAGCCTTCCTGCTTCCACCATCATATTGTGGCCTGCCAGATACCAAAGGGGCCAGCGTTGCGGTGATGAAGTACAAGCGCGCGGCCTTGGCCTTACCAGACGAAAAGATGGGTTACACGTTCAGCAAGATTACCTGCGACCCACTACAAAAATCACCAGAGCAATTGATTTCCGAGCTAGAAGCAAAGAGCAAGGCGCTTGAGTTAACTCAAGCGCCGTGAACGACATAACTGTTCTAACGCTGGTGGGGCTCAGTTGCCTACCAGCACCAACCAAATTGCCCCTGCACCAGTCCCCTTTGCTCCAGACGCACCAGCAGCGCAGGAATCTCCGGATCACACCACGTACTGCTCAGCCGAACAGACCACCTGGACGCAGAGTTAAGTGCAGATCAACACATGCCTTCTGGACTTTGATCAGGCATGGTGAACGAGCGTCAGCGTAACTCTTTCCTGCTCTCCCCTTCCCAAGGGTAAATATGGGCAGAGTTGAAACCTAGCGCTTTGATTTATCGGATCTAGCATGGTTCACTCAGTCCCCCTTAGCCTACGAGACTAGCCTCATAGTGACCCTTCTTTCCCTCTCTAAACATTGCAGTGCAATCTCAAACATCCTCATGGAAATTGAGAATGATCATGACTGGATAGGCGTACATGATTGGCTACTCGTCGCATCCTCAGTTATATCCGTCAAAGTCGACACGATTCAGCATAACCCAAGTTTCGGCTGGTGCTGTCCTGGAGATGAGTTCGATGAAGCAAGGGAGGTATTGCTTGAAAACTTTGTAAAAAGCCTAACTATATTCGGGTTCGCGTGGGGAGCACTCGAAGCAGTCATAGATGCCATACGCCCACCTCCACACCCAGATAAATCGAAGCGCGGCAAGATTGGTAACGCATGTAATTTTCTTAAGCAAGCATTTCATACGCGAGGATACGTGCTTGGCCTGGAGGAAGAAATTGATCACTTTCGAAGCCTGGCTCGACAATGTATAGGATATGAAAGTGTCGAAAGAAGACTCAAGAATGCAGGGAGCGTGGGAGTTCCTGGCATTGGCCTTTATACAGTCTACGAGCTGAGGAATTTATTTGCCCACGGAAGTTTAGCATTTCCCTTTCCAGACGAAGATAACCGCCCTATCAGCGAACACTCCGACATGGTTATGCACGCGACCAGGATTGTTCTGCTCCAACTGCAAATGCTACTTCTTGCTCACTTCGGAGAGTCTGAGGAGAAAATTACGGTTATGGAAGCAGCCTTTCCTTTCCCCTGGAGTACGGAAACAACGCTCTGGAAAGCTCTGCGCTCTTGCCACTTAGAGATAACAGAAGACCCACGGCAGCTTACTTTATTTGATACCAGCATGCAGGAGTAGGCTTTTTCTTTCTAAGCCATCACCCCTGCACTAGACCCTTGAAGAAAGCTATCAAGTGTATCCAGCAGCCCCTCCCCCAGCCACGCAGTTTCAGTGTATGGAAAAGCGCTGTTTGGCTCTCTCCAGTACTTGCTCTAATTCGTATGGACGGCGCCCTGTTGATGCTTGCAAGCCTGCAAGCAGCCATTTAGTGAAATTGCGGAGCTCCAGTGTGTGCACTAGGCGCTGCAGTAGCCTTTTGGTATCGATGTATCGTAGGTAGAACGAAAGCTGCTCGTCCGGGGCTTGGGGTAATCCAGCCTTGATCTGCTCAACTAGCCCTTGTACATGCGTCGCAACTTCATTGCTAGGCGGAGCCAGTGTTAAAAGCTGCCGGGCAACTTCCGCCTGTATCTGCTGTATGTCTAAATTGCACAAATAGCCCGTAGGCACCGTTACCCCGGCAGAGTGCTTGCCTGCCAGATACGGGGCAATATCTAGCAGAGTCGCACACTCACCCAACGTCCGTTGCAGCGCAGTGTCCATCTGCCCTGGCTCAGCCGGAGCATTGCGGGCACACGCACGAACCACATTCCTGAGAAGCTCTGGATCTAGTAGGTAGGCTTCAATTTCCCACAAAGAGGCGACATGTACTTTTTCGCTATGTGTGGCCTGAACAAAGCGCTCATGTTCTTTCTCATAGAGCACCTCCCAATTACTTGCGCGGAATAGTACATCACGGTCCACTATCCCAATAGCTGGAACGCGATCAGCATTCAGACTATGATCCACAGCATTGAACACCGCAGCGCAGCCACTGCCAGCGACTATCCGACCCGCCTCAATAAAGTCGAACGTTTCCTGCTCGGCGACAAACCATTGGTCAGCAAAAAGGGCAACATCATCCCGCCCCTCTAATATGACTCGGATCAAGTTAGACTGTTGCGCCTCGATCTGCTGTAACGAATCAAAGTCATCAAAAGACTGCACGTCAATCGACATCGTTACACCTTCAGCTTCGGTTTTAGCAGCGCGCCACCCTTGATCAATCCCGGCTCATTCAGTTTTGGAGCGAATACTCGTAGTGAATCAACCTGATGGGAAGTCATTACAAACGACACTCCCTGGTGCTCACATGCCCATTGCTTAATGATGTTTATCAAACGCCGCCGCATGACCAAGTGAAGGTGCTGTTCGGTCTCGTCAATGAGCACAATTGTCGAGCCCGTCATGTGGCTGGCAATTCGCACGATCAACTGCACCAATTGACGTTCTCCGCTGCTGAGCTGATCGATCCGGTGGCTCCCAGACTCCACTTCAACTGGAACAGACAAACTCGGCCGATCCACCGGACCAAGGCGCTTGGCTCCACGAAAAACTAAATGATTGACCAGCTCGCGACACTCCTCTTCACGCCCATCGGCCAACCATGCAAACCAGACAAATAGATTGTCTATCGACGCATCCCAGCTCTGACCATCTGCATCAAAGCGGTGCGCAGCGCGGTAGCAAAAGCCTGCAGGGCGCGTAATGGCTCGCGCCACATCAGGAGGCCGGCGAATTCCGCGATCGGAAGGGAAGTACAATACTGATGGGTAACCATTAGCCACATCAAATAGTGCAGCCGGAGGCTCGCCGGCACGCTCTAAAACAGCTTCGGCAAAAGCAATGGCCTCCGGATCCGACTCAGCACTGCGCTCCAAGCCAGGTCCACTGATACGCGAGCGGAAGGAAAGCACTATCTGCTCCTCCACCCCCGCCTCATGCAGCTCATCATCTTTCCAGCGCTTAAGTAGTCCAGGCCGACCAACTGATATAGATAAAAGATATAGTTTGGAGCGACTACCATCATCTAATGCAACGCGCGCGTCCAACTGAAGCCCACCAGATTTACGATCAATGTCATCAATGCCTGTAAAGTCATGCTCACGTGCATCGAGTAGACGCATACCCGCATAGATCGCATCCAACACTGTGGTTTTGCCAGCGCCATTGGTGCCCATAATCATGAACAAATTGGTGGACTCTCCATTTTCGTTACGAAAGCGGAACGAACGCTGGCCACGAAGTGCACCCAAATCCAACAAGGTTAGCTCCAGCAGCTCAAAACGAGTGGGTCTAAGCGTCATGACCTTCATCTACTCCGTGATGCTAATGCGGTCTTTACGTCGGCACCAACGACTCTTACACCGTGGGCACGCTGACTCTGTCTACCTGGAAGCTTAACCAGCATATCTCCGCGCATCAGCAGTTTCTCAGCACCCGCCTCATCAAGAATAATTCGAGAGTCGGTCGACTTCTGAACAGTCAACGCAATGCGAGCTGGAACATTGGCGCGAAGAAGACCTGAAAATGTTGCGGCCTCCGGGCGCTGAGTAGCCAGCAAAAGATGGATGCCGGTTGCTCGCGCCTTTTGGGCGAGACGGATCAGAGGTTCCTCTCCTCCTGTCCGCCCCAACATAAAATCTGAAAGCTCGTCAATTACCACGACCAGCCGCTGCAAAGGTGATCCTGCTAGCTGCGCCTCTGCAATGTTGCGTGCGCCGTACTCACGCAGCAGTCCTTGGCGCTGCTCCATCTCGTCTACGACCTCACGCAATGCAGCAACGGCCTGGGCCATGTCAGTAATGACCTTGCCAGTGCGCAACTTCTCATAGCCATTAAAGTCGGTGAAGTCGACCCCCTTAGGGTCAATCATCAGCAGCTCCGGTGGCTTTGAAGAGATAGCGAGAGAAAGCAATAGTGCATTTAGGCAAACACTCTTTCCGCTGCCTGTGGAGCCAGCGATAAATAAGTGCGGAGCATCAGCGAGATCGAAGATAAGAGGCTGACCTAGTACATCCACACCAGGCGAAACCGGCATTGCCTCGTCGCGGCTGGAAAGCGCTGCAGCAATTATTGGCCATGACACATCGTGCCAATGAGCCGCTGGTCGAGGCACGTCTAATACTACGCGCCGCTCCCCAAAATCTTTGGTTAGGCCAATCCCCGTATTGCCTAACCCCATAGCGAAAGCCAAGTCGTCTAAACCACGCTTGAGGCGCTCATAATCTTCCACTCCAGCCAGAGTCAACTGGAATCGAGATAAACGAGGCCCCTCTTGAACCTCCGCCGCCGGCGTAGCGACGATCCCTAACTGCTTCAGGCCCTGCGCCAACATGGCAAAGTCGACAGCACCATGGTCGCCTTCTCGACTCTCAATACCCTCGGAATACCCAGCATCAAGATACAACTCGTCTAAGAGGTAGTCGTAAAAGCTACGCCCCGATGTCCATGCGCCCCGCATAGATTCAAGCCCACGCCGAGCATGTCGTTGCACCAGCTCAACAAAGCGGCGATTGTCATCAAAGAGCTCTATGTTGTGCACAACGCTGAAGAGCATCCTGAAGGCATCGTCAAAGTTCTGCGCTTCCTCTTTTCCCCAGCCGGTGATCTGTTCTAAGTTAAGTTCACTTCGAGCTCCGCCCTTCGCGGAAGGTGCTGCGTATCGCTCCTCCGGCTCACCACCAATTTTGAGGGACCGAGCGATAGCAAAACGAATTAACCACCATTTGTGACCTCCAGGTGATGCAAGCCCAACACTCAGCAGCTCCTCCATGAAAGCCTTTTCCTCTGCGGAAAAATACAGGCTAATCATCGTGTCGATATCCTGTCGTAACGCTGCGCATCAATTGGAATAATTCGTGCTCGCGTGCCACCTTCATTTTGAATCTCGTAACGTCGCCGAATGAAGCCGTCCAGACTACGAAGTACATCCTCATCCATCTCACTATTAGTGGGCAGCAGTACCAGTGGTTTTCCGGCATTGGGAAAATACTCACTCATGAGTAGACTACGATTCTCCCGATCGATTCGACCTAGTGGAGTGTCGATCATCACCGGTAACTCCCGAGCAGCCTCATCACGCAGTGCCCATAGCATGCCCATAGCGACCAACTGCCGCATACCTGCAGAAATGCTCCTGCGCGCCACCTCGTCGCCCTGGTCATCGAAATACTTCATGACGAACAGATCATCGAGTGTGACGGATTTGATCAATTGGCTAGGCGCCAGAAGCACGCTGATACGCTCGTTTAGGTGATCCTCAACAGACTGCCTGATTTGCATCCGTTTTTTGTCCCGGAAAAACTCCAAGGCACGCCTGACACGCAAGCTCAACTGGTAGGCGCGATTCTCCTGGGTAACCGTCGAATAGCGCTGCTCGCACTGGCGAATACGCTGCCGAGCCTGTTCGGCACTTTCAGCAGCTTGAGCCTCCTTAATCCGCAGCTCAGCGGCAGTATCCCTGTAGGCCTCTATTTGGCGATCCAATGCCGTGATCTCTGCGCTCAACTCCTCAAAACGATGCTTTGCGCCGTCCGTGGTCAACTCGGCCTCTTCTAAATCGCGCCGAGCTTGTTCAGCTTCTTGAGTCAATGACCGCATCCGACGCAATTGCTCGGTTTGAGCAGCCACAAGAGCCGGACCACGCTCTGCCCAAACAAGGTAGCGATCACGGAGTGCTTTGGCCTGCTTTGGACTTACTGCGGAGAGCAACGGACTTATGCATGCGTCCGCAGAGAGCCCACGCTGAATAAGAGCCTGTTTGATCGCATCAGAAAATGCTTGGTACTGCGAAGAGGAAAGCTGTACCGGCGGCTCCAAGTGGGACAAGCTACTCCGTAGAGCTTGTGGCAGCTCGCCATGGAGCTTGTTCGATAACGACATATCCGTGCTGGAAGTCAGTTGCTGATCTAGCAACTGGTAGACCTCTCTAACAAGACCAAGATTGACCAGCCATGGAGCCTCGGGCGGTAACATGTCGCACAAATCGGTATTGAGCTTCTCCCGCTGCACATCAAGGATCGCGATCCGATTAAGCATCCGGCGCTGATCTTCCTCAGAAATCCCTGTACGAAGTGCGTTGCGGTGGCCATCCAAATGCTCTTTCTTACGCGAAAACTCTGCGGATTCGGTTTCCGCTTCCATGCGTAACCGATTCAGGGACTCGATCTTGGCTTCCGCCTCTCGCAAGGCGTTCTCTGCTTGCACTATCTCATGCTGTACTTCCGTGGGCAGGCCAGCACGGCGCTTACTTTTTGAGTATGAGTCGAGCTCGCGAAGAAGATCGGAGATGAAGGACAGCTTCAGAAGCCGCTCAATTTCCCCACGTTCTCGCCCCTCCTCCGCGTCTGCAAACGACTGCACCTGCTCGCCATCAAAGAAGTAGAACGGCACGATCTCGCTTGGCGCCAGGCTTGAAAGAAAGGCGCGGGACTCGCTATCGGTAAGCTGTTGACCCGAATGAGTAATGATCAGCTGATCAGTAAAGGTAGTGTTGGACGTGCGTGAAAAGATACGCTCAAGCGTAGTGGGCTCCCCACCCTGGATCCAAGAAAGCTTAACGCGTGCTCGATCGTTAATATCGCGAGCGTATTTGTTGAAAACCCCGTACCACCGCCCTGGCTGCCCTAGAACAAAAGGCTTTGGAGACAGAGCAACGCCACCAAAGCCCACGCGCCGGATCTCTTCATTCTCTGGACCGAGAAACAGCAGTTTGATTGCATTGAGCAAGCTGGTTTTGCCGGCGCCATTCTGACCAGAGATGACGACGATGCTCCGCTCCCCATTGCAATCGCTCAGATCGATTGTGCTCTTGCCCTCATAGGCAAAAATGTTCTCGACCTCAATGGACGTAAACTCGATGGCCTGGCTCACGATTGAGCCTGCTGCTGGGCGGCCTTATCCAGAATTACTGCTATTCGGCGCGAAAAATCGGTTTTAGCCCCATAAGCGGCAAAGCCGGTGAAACTCTCGGCTACTCCCAGAAGCTCTTCGAGTAACTCAAGGGGAACGTCATACTCCGCCGCCGCTTCAGCGATGAGCTCGCGATCCCTATTTTCTCCAGCCATTGCCCCCCCTCGCCAGTGCCAACCCACATGGAATCCATTTCTTGCTGACCCGGCCCAGTCGTGAAATAGCCGAACAGGTGCAGCCAGTGCTATCTGCGTGCATAGAATGAGGGCGAAACGGCGCAGCTGCAAGCAGAGCCCCATCCTCCCCTGCTTCCCACATTCACCCTCAGCGCACCTCACTGTGCCATCTCAGCTCAATGCATGACCGCTACCGGCAATAGCGTCCAGCGCATTAGCTACGCCTAGTCAGATGCGACCAGCACCGCCGCGCAGCCTCACTGATCTAAGGTTCAACCATACCCATCAACCTGGCCCGGCAAGGTAGCAAGCGTTGGATCAAAGCAGTCCGGTGAGCCTCACAAACTTCACTCAGCTGGATGCCTTGCACCTATAGCTGTTGACTCCGTTAGAATCGAAGCCTTTGTGCTGGATGCTCTGGAAGAGCTTGGCATGGGTCAACAAGCGGACAACCACCTTCGCCTGGCGAGCAGAGACGATGGCTAAGATCGTAAGTGCCAGGGCGTTCCTAATGAGCCGAATAGCTAGTGTTATTCGGCTCATGCCTACAGATCCTAAGAACTAGAAGCGAGCGTTGCAGGAGGCTTTTGAAATGGATGTCGCGCCCATCATCGCACAGGCCTGCCGCACGCCGAGCTGGCTTATCCCTCTGTTGCTGTTGATCGGCCTGCTCAAATCACTGTGGGCAAAAGGGCATATTGGTGAACTTCTAATGCGCCTGTTCGCCCACTGGCAATTGGACCAGCAGACCTATCACTGCCTGCACAGCATTACACTGAACACCCCTGACGACACCGCTCAGATCGACCACGTATTCCTATCATCCTGTAGGATCTTCGTGTTGGAAACGAAGAGCATGTGCGGCTGGATTTTTGGAAATGGGAAGCAGCCTCAGTGGACGCAGAGGCTTTACAAGCACATCTTCAAGCTCCAGAAACTACAAGCACCTAAAGGCGTTAGAAGCCACTCTGTTGCGAGTCCGGAGCACCTGCAGTTGGCCATCTCTTTTGTTGATGGCAGCACCTTCAGAACCGAAGTGCTGACCAACGTCACCCAGCGCGAGCATGTGAAAAACTCCAAGCGACGCGGTGATCCAATAGCCGACGGGCAATACCCGAAATGTGGCAGTGCCCTGCTAATCCGTGCCGTAAATCTGGCTTGCAAAAGGACAAACAACTCTGGTGTTGCTCAGCGCCTTCAAATCAGGACGATACAAAGACACAAAATGAAAGACGCAGTGAATAACAATTCACGCACAAAGAAATCTATCTACCTTCAATAAGGAAAGAAAAAATTACTTCGAGAGCACCACCACCGACACAACACAACTGATGTCCAAGCAAATACCTTGCTCTAATTTTCTAAATAAATCAGCTTAGAACAGCAACCCTACCTTACGCAAACTTCTGACAAGACTAGATAGAAATCTTAGGGGAAATAAAATGAGCAAAACAATCTCATACGCCGCAATAAAAATCCAGCAGAGCGACAATTCTAAACCCCTCGTTTTATTTGCCGCACCAGCTACAGAGATAAATGACTGGGCTGGAGTACCGCAAAAAGCAAGAATCTCAAAGGATGAAACTCTGGATGCAGAGCTCTTAGGATTCCAACGAGATGATGACGAAGATAGAATAATAAAAATATCTAAATTTTATTCCGACCCCAGAAACGTCATCCAAAACCCTCTACTCTGCGCAATTAGAAACAAGCTGGGCGTTAGTATAAATTTTATCCCAAGCACGACAGACGATACACCTGTAGTTGACGGAAAAATCACTATCACTTGCCCGGATCTATCCAAGCTTTCCTTACTAGAACTCTTCAACGGAGCAAAACAACATCTAGAGGAAAGAGTCCCTAATTTAAAAGAGCAAGAGCCACCTAAAAAGCTAGCCGCAAAGCTAAGCAAACTTATCGGCCAAAGCTTCTTCCCTGATGATGAAGAACCAGACGAGGCCGAAGATGAACATAACAACACAGACGAAGAAGAGCCACTAGAAGAGGCTGTATTAGCACAATCCCATGTGGTCGATTTTTGGAAGGAGCTTTCAGCAAGGGTACTAATCCTAGAGAAACTGGGAGCGGAATATGACGACGATGACTTCCTGGGCTTTTCAAGAGAAGCCATGGAAGTATATCTAAAGCCTGTAATTCTGGTGGATGGCCAGCATCGTCTAAAAGGTGCAATCAAAGCAGCCGAAATAGCTTTAGACTCAGATGATGGCAGGTGGGGAAAAATAGCAGCGATGACAGATCGAGGCTTACCAGCCGATGAAATTGATAAATCTTTACTATCAGAGAAGTCTCGTAATCTTCCCATCTCTCTACTTCTTGACGAAAAGGCAGATGAGCATGTTTTCCAGTTTGTTGTTGTAAATCAGAAAGCAACCCCCGTAAGGGCCGCTCTACTTGGAACAATCATCTCTACCAGCCTAGCGGATAACGAACTTCAAAGAATTGCAGACCGGTTAGAGAGCGCAGGAATCCCTCTACAGAGTTCAGTCGCCGCAACATATCTTGCAAAAAATCCAGAAAGCCCGTTTGCCGGACTCGTAGCGAGAGGCCTTAACGGTGATGGAGCAGACCTACTACCTTGGTCTGTTCTAAGTCAACTTGTATCAATGTTCCGAAATCTTCGTGGCGCAAGATACTTTCACGATTCAAAGATTGATTACGCTGACCTATGGAAAAGAAAATACTTGGAGCAATCCGCCATCTGCGACAACTGGAATGCAGCAGATTTCAAGAGTAGAGAAGAATATTGGTCGAGCCCAGAAGGCCCATGGCGTGATATTTTCATTGAGTTCTGGAAGGCAGTAAAAGAAAAACTTGCCAAAGTCGATTACTCCAAGGCCCCCAACTATTGGGGAAACCCGAGAACATCCAACATATTTAACAAACCGACCCTATTTACTTTAGCAACAGATTTTTTTGCCTACCTAGTTGAGTCCAGACAACCCATTGAGTCATCCCCAGAAGTTAAAAGAATGGTTGATGAGTGGCTGCAAGACACAAAAGAAGAGTATTTTTCTCGAGATTGGAAACTCGATGGCGTAAAGAAAGACTCCACCGGAACTCGTAAGCAGTGGTCTAACCTTTGGTTCTGCTATCGCAGAGACCCCAAGGCGCTACCTAGCATCAAGAATTACTCAGTGCTCTACAAAGGAAACTAATATGGCACTAGAGAACATCAATCAGTTCATAAGAGAAATCACAGAGCTAACACTAAAAAACACATGGAGCAGTGACACCGCTAAGGAATTATGCAGCAAGAAAGTTCCCGACGGAATTTTCCATGAAAACCAAAGCATCTTGCAGGCTGACGCAACTACGCTCTGGCTAAGGTGGTTTATCGAAAGTGTATGCTCCCCGACTCATTACATTGAAGACACGTCGAAGAGAGAATCTCACATATACCAAGATGCGCTAAAAAACATAAATAACGTATTCGCAACCAGCCCTAAGCCTTACAGAGAAGAGTTGGCTACCCTAATATCAAAAAAAATATATAGCGATGTTAAAATCGAGAGGATCATCGGAAGAACATTTGCAACAAACGAACAGAAACTCAAACTCATCGCCTCCAGCAGCGAACCCCGCTGCTGGATCTGTGGATATAGATTTACAGAAGAAGCCTTACATCAATTCACAGGTAAGAAAGGGAGAAATCCAATAGTACTACCAAAGCTGGTTGACATCTTCAGACCTAGAGGCATCCACAAAAACGATCTCAGAATCGACATTGAGCACATAATACCGGTGAGCCAAGGCGGACAGGGGGATGAGAATCTAGCCTTGGCATGTGGATGGTGCAACCGTTATAAGAGCTCAAGAACATCTATTTATGATGTCACATCAAAACCCTACCGAGTGAAATATAAACTAGGGGAAAACACTCGTTACGAACTCCCAAATCCATTCTGGATTGTCAGAATGTCTGCTACACACCAGAAATGCCAGTACAACGACGGCTGTGACAAGACTGTAAAAAACTCTGAACTTTTTATATCCCCAGCCAATGAAATTGGCTCCCCAAACCCGACAAATCTCAAAGTTTTCTGCAACGATCACGACCCATTAACCTTCGAGCGCGCGGTATCACGCGAATCAGCAAAAAATGTCTGGGCCAATAAACGCAAGAAATTAATATTTGACTTCAGCGAAGATGACTAAACCCCTAGAAAAATCTCATCTTTAACAACCATATATGACAGCCCTCTATGGAGGTGGGCTGTCAACAGCCGTTTTAAATCCGAGTCAGAAATCTTTCCGTACTTAGAAAAGAGAAGATTTAAGTAAAGGTCCTCATTTCCACCGGATAAAACCTTCCAGTCAATCTCCAACCCACCATTGAAATTTAAATTCTCTTCTGGCGGCTGCGAGTCGTTTGCTAAAGACACACAAAATGCATGCCTACACAATGCATTATAGTGATCAATCCCTGTTCTTCTCTTCAAAGTGGACAGCTGAATCTTTGCAGTCGCTGTTAAACGAATTCGATCAATCATTGTGCAGTTTCCAACTGAGGCTGATGAGCTGTCACACTGACAACGCTGCGGCGACTATCGTCATCGAAAGTCAGGGCGTATTCGCGACTCATATGTGGCTCAAGAGCCGTATGCACACTTCCCTCCACCTCTTCATCCGTAGAAAGCACTAGCACCTGATGTGAAATCTTGGCAAAGAAGTTATGGATCAAAGCCTCTCGGTGTTTGCGATCTAAACGTGCTAGCGGCGTATCCACGACCACCGGGAGGCT
>Ga0206117_100343_pt1 | contig 56624 bp, 57 predicted proteins | sample 3A5Ametagenome_FD_177997 | JGI IMG/M metagenome (GOLD analysis project Ga0206117, IMG submission 177997) | Enriched microbial communities from leaf-cutter ant dump, University of Wisconsin, Madison, United States - 3A5A | ecosystem: Environmental > Terrestrial > Nest > Insects nest > Nest dump... | reverse complement strand
TCCTCGCTGGCGATGGCGGCGCCCCAGTCCAACACCCTGAACGACCACGCCAACAACAACGGCTATTACCCCGATTCGGGGACGGTGACGATCACCACCGCCGGCAACATCGTCACGTCGGGCGCCAATGCGCACGGCATCTTCGCCCAGGCGATCGGCGGCGGCGGCGGGGTGGTTTCCGGCTGCTGCGGATCGGCCACCGCCAACCTGCTGGCCGGCAACACCGCCCAGTTCCGCGGCACGTCGGACAGCGCCATCACCTATGCCGGCGAAGGCATGAACGTGACGATCAGCCAGACCGCCGGCGTGATCTCGGCCACCGGCCAGGGCGCGATCGGCATCTTCGCGCAAAGCTCGGGCAAGAATAATTACCAGCAGCCGATCCAGGTCACCGTCGACGGCGTGGTTTCCGGCGGCACCGGCGCCGGCGCCGCAGGCATCATGCTGTCGGGCGGCAAGGCCGCGGGCAGCGGCGGCTCGAACACGATCACGGTCGGCACCGGCGGGGTGGTGCGCACCGTCGACGGCATCAACGGCATGGCGATCGTCACCGGCTCGGGGCTGACCGCGCTCAGCAATGCCGGCAGCATCACCGGCAGCATCGATCTGGGCGCGACACCCGGCAACATCACCAATACCGGCACGCTGAACACCGGGTCGACGATCGCCGCCAATACGCTGACCAGCACCGGCCGCATCGAGGTCGCCGGGCCGCTGACGATCGGCACCACATCGATCGGCACGGCGACGGCCTATGCCAACCTGACGCAGAACCAGGGCGGCGTGCTGGCCATCGACATCGACTCCACCGCCGGCCAGAAGGCCGACCTGATCAACGTCACCAACAACGCGACGATCGGCGGCAGCATCGTGCCGCGCCCCGTCGCGTTGCTGCCCGGCACGATGACGGTGCTGACCGCGGGCAACAGCCTGTCGTCCACGGCGACCACCCCGTCCGCGGTCGCCTTCGACTGGAACCTGAGCCGAAGCGGCAACAGCCTGACCCTGTCGCCCACGGCGAATTTCACCCCGGGCAACGTGAACCTCACCGCCGCCGAAGCATCGGTCGCAGCCTATCTGCAGAAGGCCTGGGGCAATGTCGACAGCGCCTTCGCCACCACCTTTGCCAGCCTGTCGCAGCTGTCGACGGCCGGCGGCTATGCCGGCATCCTGGCCCAGATGTCGCCCCAGGCGACCCAAGCCCAGGCGACCGTGATGGCCCGCCTGGCATCGGCCGGGCTGGGCGCGCCGCTCAGCTGCCCGGAATTCGTCAACGACGGCGGCACCCTGCTGGGCGAGGACAGCTGCGCCTGGGCCCGGATGGGCGCGCTGCGCACCACGCAAGGGGCCGACAGCACGGGGTCGAGCTACCGCGTCGACGGGATGCAGTATCGCCTGGGCGCCCAGCGCCAGATCGCCGACAACTGGTTCGTCTCGGGCGCGCTGGGCTTCGGGCAGAGCTGGGCGCGCATCGGCAACGGCGGCACCGGCGACGGCAAGACCTACGAAGGCTCGGTCGCGTTGAAATACGTCAACGGGCGCTGGCTGTTCGCCGGCTCGGCCGCCGCAACCACCGGCTCGTTCCACAACAACCGTTATGTCGGATCCTCGACCCTGCTGCAGTCCGACCCCAAGGCCAATCTCTACGGCGGCCGCCTGCGCGCCGCCTATACCCTGCCGCTCGGCGGCTGGTATCTGCGCCCGGGGGCCGATATCGACGTCGTGCATCTGGACGCCCGCGGCTTCCAGGAATACGGCAACGGCGCCGCCACCCTCAACGTGCGTTCGTCGTCCAAGACCACCGTCGCCTTCACCCCCAGGGTCGAGATCGGCGGGCGCCGCGATTTCGAAGGCGGGCTGATCCTGCGGCCCTATATCTCGGCCGGCCTGTCCTACACCCCCGACGGCGATCGCAACGTAGAGGCCAGCCTGGTCGGCGCGTCCGCCCAGACCGGCACGTTCTCGACCACCATCGGCGCGCCCCGCGTGCTCGGCCTGCTCGACATCGGCCTGCAGGTCTACCGCGACAAGGGCTTCGAAGTTCGGGCAGAATACAACCTTCAGGCCAACGACAACTTCGTCAGCCAGACCGGCAGCCTGCGCGCCGCCTGGCATTTCTGATCGGGAGGGATCGGGTGTTGCAGTACAGCTTGGTCATTGCCGGCGCCGCCCTGCTGGCACTGGCCGGAACGGCCCTGGCCCAGGAGCGTGGCGATACCGCCTGGCGGGTCGAGTGCAGCGGCGACGGCAAGACCCTGGATTGCCGCGCGGTCCAGCAGGCATCGCAGGCCCAGGGCCAGCCCCTGCTGGCCGCGATGGCGGTGCGGGTACCCGCCGACACGAAAAAGCCGGCCATGACGCTGCAATTGCCGCTGGGCATTCAGCTCAACGAACCCGTCACCCTGCGGGTCGACGAAGGCGCCACCGAAAAACTGGCGCTGCAGACCTGCAACCAGGCCGGCTGTTTCGTCGTCACGCCCCTGTCGGACGCGACCGTCGCCGCAATGCGCAACGGCCGCCAGCTTCAGATCGGATTCAGGGATGCCAACAAGCAGGCCGTGACCGCGGCCATCCCGCTGCTGGGCTTCGGCCTGGCCCTGGACAAGGCCAGGTAGATCAGCGCCGCCGCGCCTCGATCGCGTCCCACACCAGCCCGGCCAGCCTGACGTCGTCGAAACGGTCGATCTGCTGGATGCCGGTCGGCGAGGTCACGTTGATCTCGGTCAGATAGTCGCCGATGACGTCGATGCCGACGAAGATCATGCCCTGGTTCTTCAGGGTCGGGCCGATGATCGCGCAGATTTCCTTTTCGCGCGCGGTCAGGGCCGATTTCTCGGGGCGGCCGCCGACATGCATGTTCGAGCGGCTTTCGCCCGCCGCCGGCACGCGGTTGACCGCGCCCACCGGCTCGCCGTCGACCAGGATGATGCGCTTGTCGCCCTGGCGCACCTCGGGCAGGTAGCGCTGCACGATCACCGGCTCGCGCGAGCGGGCGGTGAACATTTCCATCAGCGAGGCCAGGTTCTCGTCGCCCGGCTTCAGGTGGAACACGCCGGCCCCGCCATTGCCGAACAGCGGCTTGACGATGATGTCCTCGTGCTCGGCGCGGAAGGCAACGATATCCTCCATCCGCGCAGTGATCAGGGTCGGCGGCATCACCCCTTCGAAATGGGTGACGAACAGCTTTTCCGGCGCGTTGCGCACCGCCACCGGATCGTTGACCACGAGCGTCTTGGGGTGGACGTGCTCCAGCAGATGGGTCGCGGTGATATAGGCCATGTCGAAGGGCGGATCCTGGCGCATCAGCACCACGTCGACATCCCGGCCCAGGTCCAGCGCGACGGGCTCGCCCAGCGTGAAATGGGCGCCCTTCTCGCGCTTCAGGGTCAGCGGCCGGGCCCAGGCCACGACCTTGCGGTCGCGCAGCGACAGGTCCTTGGGCAGGTAGTGCCACAGCGCATGGCCGCGAGCCAGTGCCTCCAGCCCCAGGGCGAAGGTCGAATCGCCGTCGATATCGATCGTTTCGATCGGGTCCATCTGGATGGCGACCTTGAGGGACATCGGCGGCGGCTCCTGCACATCTGAACGGGTTGGCGGGCGCCACCGAACCACAACCGGAACGGAAGGTCAACGTGGGCGTCCGCCTGCGCCCGCCGGCAAGCGTCCCTGCGCTGGCGGGCAAGACGGATCGGCCGGGGAACGCGAGGATTCGGGTCGGAAATGTTCACAAAACGGCGAGTTGGATCCGATGACCGGAGATATCGATAGCGTCAACCATGTCGGCCTGGCGGTCCGCGACCTGGACGCCGCGTCAGCCCTGTACGAGAAGATGGGTTTCGTGCTGAGCCCGCTGTCGGTGCACCAGGGATCGTCCAAGCCCGGCGCCCCGGTCGAACCGATGGCCACCGGCAACCGCTGCGCGGTGTTCGGCGTGAACTACATCGAGCTGTTGGGAATCGTCAATCCCGGCAAGATGGACTGGGGCTGGGGCCGGTTCGTCGACCGGTTCGAGGGCGCGCATATCATCTGCTACGGCTGCGGCGACGCGGCGGTGGTCAACGAGCGCGTGGCGGGCAACGGCATCGGCACCTCGGGCGTGATCCGGCTGCAGCGCGACATCGACGTCGAGGCCGCGGGCCTGCGCACCGCCCGCTTCGACTGCGTGCATTTCGACGGCGCGGCCACGCCCGAAGGACTGATCCAGGCGGCCTATCACCATAATCCGGAATACGTCCACCAGCCGCGCTACCAGGGCCATGCCAACGGCGCCACCGACATCGCGGAGGTGACCCTGTGCATGATGGATCCGGAAGCGGCCGCGCGGCGCTACGAGAAGCTGACCGGCCAGACGGCGAAGGCCGAGGGCGACGGCTGGATCATCGACCTGCCGCGGGCGACCCGGCTGCGTTTCCTCGACCCCGCCGCGATCGGCCGCGCCTATCCCGGCACGCTGACCTCGCCGCCGCCGTCGATCGCGGCCATCACCTTCTCGGTCAAGGACCTCGAAGCCGCCTCGGCGCTGCTGACCGAGGCCGGTTTCCCGGTGCAGCGCTCGGCCGACAAGGTCTACATCCCGGCCGAACGCGCGCTGGGCGCCATTCACGCTTTCGTCAAGGCCTGAGACCAAGATGTCGCCGGCCGCGCAGTGCGGTCGGCGGCTTCAGGCGTGACCCAGTTGTCGCCGACCGCGCAGTGCGGTCGGCGGCGTTCAGGCGTGACCCAGTTGTCGCCGACCGCGCAGTGCGGTCGGCGGCTTCAGGCGTGGCCCAGTTGTCGCCGACCGCGCAGTGCGGTCGGCGGCTTCAGGCGTGGCCCAGTTGTCGCCGACCGCGCAGTGCGGTCGGCGACAGGCCGAAGCGCGCCTTGAACTGGCGGCTGAAATGGGGAATGTCGTTGAAGCCCTGGCGCAGGGCGATCTCGGTCACGGTCAGGTGCGCCGTGCGCGGGTCGGCCAGGGTGGCATGCGCGCGCGTCAGCCGCTCCTCGCGGATCCAGGCGCCCAGCGTGGTGTCGGTGCCCGCGAACAACGCATGCAGATAACGCTTGGAAATCCCGTGGCGCTCGGCAACCAGGGCGGGCGACAGTTCGGGGTCCGACAGGTGGCAGCGGATGAACGCCTTGATCCGCGACAGCAGCATGGTGCCCGCGCTGCGGGCGGCCGCCGGTTCCGCCGCCCCGATCTGGCCGGCATCGAGGGCCATGGCCAGCAGGTCGAGGCAGGTTTCCGCCGTCTGCAACTGATGGCCTGAACTCATCGATCCGGCCTCGGCCAGCAACAGCTTGAGATATTCCGCCGCCACCCGGCCGACACCGGCCAGCGTCGGCGCGGTCATGTGCAGATAGCGCGCGGGATCGTTCAGCCGGCGGTCCAGCTGGTCGCGCGATACGCAGACCAGGATGCGCTGGCTGCGGTCGAAGAAGGTCGTCTCGTAGGGCAGGGCCTTGTCGAGCAGAAAGAAGGTATCCGCGCCCACCACCACCTCGGTGCCGTCGTGGCGGATGGCGCAGCGCCCGGTCATGTTCAGCCCGACGATGTAATGGGAACGCTGGTCGACCGAAATGCACTGGCGCGAGCGTTCGATCATCACGGGGTCGGAGCTGATGTCGAGCAGTTGCAGACCGCCGACACGCTGCTCGGCGATCGTGCAATCGAAACGGCTGGGCCGTTCCGGCTGGACATCCATGCGCGCGATGCGGCGCGAAATCGCCCGGTGATAGGCGTCGAACTGGCGCCGGCCTTCGACGTCGGTCGAGGCGAAGACGGTCGGCATGGCAGATCTCCCCTTCGGCCCGCTGACTACCTGTTACCGGATCATGTCAGCCCGGGCGACGGCCGTCGAGCGCGATCCCGGTTGATCATCCCGCCATGTCGGCAATGCACCATGATGCAACGCGTGCTGCGCTGCCGCGCAAGCCGCCGGCCCGGCCGCTGCCGATACTGGTGGGATCAGTATTCGGCCGACAATCAGGGGGCTAACGACATGATGCGTAAATTCGCGGCGGCAACCGTCGTGGCGGCGGTCGCCGCCGGCACCAGCTGGGGCGCGACGGCACAGGAAACCGTCCGCATCGGCGTGCTGGGGCCCAATACCGGCCCCTATGCGGTGATCGGCGAGGAGGTCAAGAACGGCTTCGAGATGTTCTTCGCCGAGAAGGGCAACAAAGCCGGCAACGTCAAGGTCGAGGTCCTGTTCGAGGATGACCAGGCCAAGCCCGATGTCGGCATGACCAAGGCGCAGAAACTGGTCGAGCGCGACAAGGTCGCCTTCCTGGGCGGCGTGGTGTCGTCGAGCGTCGCCTATGCGCTGCGCGATTATGCGGTGAACCAGAACGTGCCGCTGGTGGTCACCGTCGCCTCGGCCGACGGCCTGACCCAGAAACAGGCCGCGCCCGTCATCTTCCGCACCAATTCGTCGGGCAGCCAGGCCAGCCATCCGTTCGGCAAATGGCTGGCCGACCAGGGTTACAAGCGCCTTGTCATGATGGCGCCGAACTACGCCATGGGCTACGAGCAGACCGGCGGTTTCGCCCGAACCTTCACCGCGGCCGGCGGCAAGATCGTCAAGAGCCTGTATCCGCCGTTGGGCGCCGCCGATTTCGGGCCCTTCCTGACCGCGTTCGACCCCAAGCAGGCCGATGCCCTTGCCGCCGTGTTCGCCGGGGCCGAGGCGATCAAGTACGTCAAGCAGTTCTCCGAATACGGCCTGAAGGGCACGATCCCGCTGGTCGGCACCAGCCTGCTGACCGACGACCTGATCCTGGCCCAGCAGGGCGATGCCGCCATCGGCATCACCACGGCGATGCATTATTCCTCGGCCTTGGACAATCCCGAGAACAAGGCGTTCGTCGACGCCTACCAGAAACGCTACAACCGCACGCCGACATTCTATTCCGAAGGGTCCTATGTCGGCGCCCGCGTCATCCACGACGCGCTGGTCGCGCGCAACGGCGATACCAAGGACAAACCGGCCCTGCTGAAGGCGATGCACGACGTCGATTTCGTCGCGCCGCGCGGCCGCTTCCGCTTCGACGACCGCAACAGCCCGATCAACGACATCTACGTCTTCCGCGTCGAGAAGGAGGGCGGCAAGCTGGTCAACAAGCCCATCGCCAAGTTCGACAGCATCTCGCAGTTCTATACCTGGACGCCCGAGGCGTTCATGGCGATGCCCGACTATGCCTCGGTCGCCAACGACTGGGCCAAGTAAGCAACCGTCATGACGTTCTGGTCGATCCAGATCCTGAACGGCCTGTCGCTGGCGATGCTGCTGTTCCTGCTGGCGTCGGGCCTGTCGGTGATCTTCGGGCTGATGCGGTTCATCAACCTGGCCCACGGGTCGTTCTACCTGCTGGGCGCCTATGCCGGGCTGTCGGTCATCCGCGTGACCGACAGCTTCTGGGCGGCACTGGTGCTGGCGCCGCTGGCGGTCGCCGTGATCGGCGTGGCGTTGCAGCGCCTGCTGCTGCATCGGGTCCAGTCGAACGAACTGGCCCAGGTGCTGCTGACCTTCGGCGTGCTGCTGGTGGTCAGCGACCTGTCGCTGTGGATCTGGGGCGGCCTGCCCCAGACGCTGAGCCGGCCGGCGATCCTGGAGGGGTCGTGGCGCTGGGGCGGGATCGTCTTCCCGATCTACCGCCTGGCCCTGACCATCACCGGCATCGTCGTCGCCATCGCCATCTGGCTGTTCCTGGAACGCACCCGGATCGGGGCGATCGTGCGCGCCGGGGTCGACGACGAGGAAATGGTGCGCGGCATCGGCGTCAATATCGGCGCCGTGTTCTCGGCCGTGTTCGCGGTCGGCGCGGGGCTGGCCGGCCTGGCCGGAGTGCTGGGCGGCGCCATGCTGGGCGTCTATCCCGGCGCCGATTTCGAAGTGGTGCTGCAGGCCTTTGCCGTCGTCGTCATCGGCGGGCTGGGGTCGTTGCGCGGTGCCTTCATCGGCAGCCTGTTCATCGGCATGGTCGACACGCTGGGCAAATCGCTGATGCCCGACCTTGCCCTTTTCACCATCTTCGTGCCGATGGTCGCCATGCTCGCCATCCGGCCGAGCGGGCTGTTCGGCCGGGCCTGAGATCATGCGCAAGATCCACATCGCCGCCGGCCTTGCCGCCTTGGCCGTCGCCGGCTGGCTGCTGCCGCCCTATTACGCCGGCCTCGTCGTCGACGGGCTGATCTTTGCCATCTTCGCCCTGGGGGTGAACCTGCTGCTGGGCCATACCGGCCTGCCGTCGCTGGGCCATGCCGCCTATTTCGGCATGGGTGCCTATGCCGCCGGGCTGACCGCGATCCATGTCAGCCAGTCGTTCTGGATCGGGGCCGCGGCCGGCATCGGCGGGGCCCTGCTGCTGGGCGCCGTCTACGGCCTGCTGGCGCTGCGCACGGCGGGCGTCTATTTCCTGATGATCACGCTGGCGCTGGGCCAGATCGCCTGGGCGGTCGCGTTCTCGTGGCGGCGGGTCACCGGCGGGGACGACGGCCTGCGCGGCGTGCCGCGCCCGGACCTGGGCATTCCCGGGCTGCTGGACGACCGCAATGCCTATTTCCTGTTCGCCCTGGCCTGCTGCATCGCCGCCGGCCTGCTGATGGCGGCCATCATCCGCTCGCCCTTCGGCCGGTCGCTGCGCGGCATCCACGAAAATCCGCAGCGCATGGAAGCGCTGGGCTATCGCGTGTGGCTGCACAAATACCTGGCCTTTGTCCTGTCCGCCGGGTTCTCAGGGTTCGCCGGCGTCGTCTTCGTCTACTACAAGGGTTTCGTCAGCCCCGAGGCCGCCTCGATCGTGATATCGGCCGAGGCGATGCTGATGGTGATCGTGGGCGGTGCCGCCACCACCTTCGGCCCCGTGGTCGGCGCCTTCATCATCATCACGCTGAGCCATGTGGTCAGCGGTTATACCGATCGCTGGCCGCTGATCCTCGGCCTGCTCTACATTGCCGTCGTGCTGCTGGCGCCGCAGGGCGTGGTGGCGCTGGCCCGGCGCCATCTGCTGCGGAGGGCCGTGCGATGACCGCGCTGCGGGTCGAGGATGCCGTCATGCAGTTCGGGGGCCTGCGCGCCGTCGACGGCGTGTCGCTGACGGTCGCAACCGGCGAGCGCCGGGTGCTGCTGGGCCCCAACGGGGCGGGCAAGTCGACGCTGTTCGCCATGATCGGCGGCCAGTTGAAGCCGACCGCCGGCCGCATCGCCCTGTTCGATACCGACGTCACGCGGCTGAGCCCGCATGGCCGGGCCCGGGCCGGCCTGGCCCGCACCTTCCAGATCACCTCGTTGTTTCCCACTTTGACGGTCGCCGACAACATCCACCTGGCGGTGCAGGCCCATGCGCCCGGCACGCTGGACATGCTGCGCCCGGCCGAGGGGCGGCGCGAGGTGATGGCGCGCATCGCCACGCTGCTGGCGGACTGGCGGCTGGCCGGCACCCGCGACAGCATCGTCGGCGACCTGTCCTATGGCGAGCAGCGCAAGCTGGAGATCGCCATGGCGCTGGCCCATCGCCCGCGGCTGCTGCTGCTGGACGAACCGACGCAGGGGCTGTCGGCGGCCGAGACCGAAAACGTGGTCGCCCTGATCCGCGACCTGCCGCGCGACATAACGGTCGTGGCGATCGAACACGACATGGACGTCGCCTTCGGCATCGCCGATCGCTTCACCATCCTGCACCAGGGCCGCGTCCTGACCGAAGGCAGCCCGGACGAGATCCGCGGCAACGCCGAAATCCAGGCGATCTATTTCGGCGAGGAACATTGAGGCGATGCTGTCGATCGACGACATCCATACCTATTACGGCCAGTCCTATGTGCTGCAGGGCGTCAGCCTGACCGTCGGCCGCGGCGAGATCGTCGCGGTGCTCGGCCGCAACGGCGTGGGCAAGACCACGCTGATGCGCTCGATCGTCGGGTTCACCCCGCCGCGCCGCGGCCGGATCGATTTCGCCGGCGGCGATGTCGCATCGTCCAGTCCCCAGGCGATCGCCCGTCGCGGCCTGGCGCTGGTGCCCCAGGGCCGGCGCATCTTCCGGTCGCTGACGGTCGAGGAGACGCTGCGGATCGCGGCGCGTGCCCCGAGCGGCAGCGGTGCCGGCTGGTCGATCGAACGGGCCTACGATGCCTTTCCCCGGCTGCGCGAACGCCGCCAGCAGCGCGCCGGCAACCTGTCGGGCGGCGAACAGCAGATGCTGGCCACGGCCCGCGCCCTGGTCGCCAACCCGCTGCTGATGCTGCTGGACGAACCGACCGAGGGGCTGTCGCCGCTGCTGGTGCGCGAGTTGCAGGCGGTGCTGCGCCAGCTGAAGGACGAGGGCGCCACCCTGCTGATGGTCGAACAGCGCGTCGGCTTCGCCCTGGCGCTGGCCGACCGGGTCTATCTGATGAACAAGGGACGCATCGCGCAGGAGACCACGCCCGAGGCGCTGCGCGCCGACGAAGGCCTGCGCCACCGTTATCTCGGCGTGTGATCAGAAGGCGATGTAGCGGCTGAACCCGATATCCTCGGCCCAGATGCGGCGGTCTGCGGCCGCGATATGCGGCCGCAGCGGCGCGTTGCGCGCAAACACCCAGGCGGCATCGTCGCGAAAGCGCGGCATCAGCGTGGCAAGCTCGGCCCGCAAGGCCGCTTCGTCGATGGTGGCCAGCGCCCGGTCGCGCATGACCACGCGGCCGCCGACGATCACGGTTTCGACCGCGCGGCCGCTTTCGCCGTAGACGACCTGGCGCACCGCACTGTTCAGCGGCTGGTAGACCGGATCGGCCAGGTCCAGCAGCACCAGGTCGGCGGCCATGCCCGGCGCGATGCGCCCGGTATCCAGGCCCAGCGCGCGGGCCCCGCCCGCGGTCGCCGCGCGGAAGGCATCGACCGCGTCGGGCGGCCCGTCGGCCGGATCGCTGATCGCGGCCAGGAAGGTCAGCGTCTTCATCGCCTGGAACATGTTCTGGGCATCCGAACAGCTGCAGTTGTCGCAGCCGATGCCCAGGTTGACGCCGGCCTGCAGCAGCGCCCGGATCGGCGCCGCGCCGTTCTTGGTCTTGAGATTGCTGAGCGGGTTGATCGCGACCGACGCGCCTGCGGCGGCGATCTCGGCGATTTCGCGATCGTCGAGCCAGACGCCGTGGGCCAGCGTCAGGCGGGGCCCGAGCAGGCCGCGCGCGGCCAGGTGGCGCACCAGCGAACCGCCATCGGCGCCGTAACGCCGGCGGGCACCCAGCGCCTCGGCCCGCGAGATATAGATATGGGCACAGACCGGCAGGTCGTGGCGGGCCGCCAGCGCGGCCAGCCGATCCAGCAGCGCCGGGCTGCAACGATCGGGGCTGGACGGGCAGACCGCCCAGCGCACCAGCCCGCCGCGGGCGGGCCGGTCGGAAAAGACCTGGTCCATCACGGCCAGCGGATCGGGCACGCCTTCGGGCGCCGGCGGCCCGGCCAGATTGCCATGCAATTCGGTCGGGATGGTTTCCCGCCAGAACGGCGTGGTGTCCAGGGGCGAGACGTCGGCGACCTGCAATCCCAGCACGACCCGCAGGCCCGCTTCCTCATAGGCGTCGCGCACGACGCCGACCTGATGGGCGGTCAGCGGGAACAGGGTCAGCATGTCCTGCACCGTGGTGATGCCGCCGCGCAGGCATTCGGCGGCGCCCAGCAGCGTGCGCAGGCGCAGTTCGGCATCGCTGCGCGGCGGATAGGCGCGGGGCAGCGCATTGATCGCCCAGTATTCCAGCGCGGTGACGTCGAAACAGCCGCGCAGCAGCAGGTCGTGGGAATGATAATGGGCGTTGACGAAACCGGGCAGCACCAGCCGCCCCGCCGCCTCGATCACCTCGGCCCCCGGCGGGGGCGTGATCGCCGGCGCCACCGCGGCGATGCGGCCGCCGCGCAGCAGGATGTCGACGGCCGGCGGGGCATGCGGATCGCCATCGAGGTCGACGACGCGGCCGCCGCGGATCAGCAGTTCAGCCATGGGGACAAACGGCCTCCTCGCCGTCGAAGCGGAACGCGAAATGATCGGCGCAACGCAGCACATGGCCGGCGGTCGGCGCCGGGAAATGTGCCGGCAGGATCAGCGTCCCGCTGTCGGCCCAGCGATCCAGCAGGCGCAGCCGGGTCGCGCGCGCCGCGTCCGGATCGGCGCAGAACCGCGTGGACCAGCCGGGATGGCGCAATTGCAGCGGATGATGGAACAGATCGCCCGACAGGATCGCCCGTCCCGCCAGATGGGTGACGAAATGGCCGGGGGTATGGCCGGTCGCGGCCTCGAGCCACAGATCGGGGCCCAGCGCGAAATCCTCGTCGATCATCTCGGCCTGGCCCGCCGTCACCACCGGCAGCACGCTGTCGGCGACATAGTCGCCGGTGCGCGGCAGGCCGTCGCGCGCCGCTTCCGCCCGCCAGTAGTCCCATTCGCGACGCGAGAACAGGTAACGCGCATTGGGGAAGGTCGGGACCCAGCGGCCGTTTTCGGCCCGCGTGTTCCAGCCGACATGGTCGACATGCAGATGGGTGCACATGACGATGTCGACATCGGCCGGGCGCACCCCGGCGGCGGCCAGCCGGTCCAGCCAGGGCCAGTCGCGGCCGTCGAAGTCGGCGCGGGCGCGCCGCTTGTGATTGCCCGCGCAGGTATCGACCAGGATGGTCAGCCCGGCGCGGCGGACCAGGAAGCTCTGGATCGTGATGGTCAGCAGGCCCGTGGCCGGGTCCAGGAAGCGCGGGCCCAGCCAGGCCCGCTCGGCCGCCAGCGCGTCGGCCGTCGCGTCGGGAAAGATCTCGAACGGCGACAGCAGCGGGCCATCCGATTCGACGATGCGCTCGACCGTCAGACCGCCGAATTGCCAGCTCATGACAGGGCCGGATCGTCGCGGCCGGCCGGATCGCCGGCGACGTGGCAGACGGTGTCGAGATGCATGGTCAGCCGCCGCCCGGCCTCGTAGGGCGGCCAGGCCGGCAGGCCGGCATGGTCGGGCCGGCCATGGCGGGCAAAGGCGATGACGGCAGCCCGGATCACGGCCGACAGCGCCTCGACGGCGGCGGGATCGGCGCCGGCCAGCATCGGCGCCTCGGCCCAGCCCGGCCCGGCACCGAAGAAGAACGGCAGTTCCAGGCAATGACAGGATTGCAGCCGGGTGTCGGGCGACTGCCAGTCGAACTGGTAGACGAAGGCGGTGCCGGCCTGGGCGGCCAGGTCCAGGCTGCCCAGCAGGAACAGATCCTCGTTGGCGATATCGCCGTACAGCGCCACGGGCGGCGCACCGGGTCGGCGGCGGCGGACGCGATCGAGGCGCGCCGGCGCCCGTGCGCCGTGGCTGTCGCGCAGCCGTGCCATCAGGTCGTCGGCCGTCAATGACTGCAGCACCGGATCGAAGGCGTAGAACGCCTGCATCTCCTCGCGGTTGGTGCCGATGACCAGCGCGATGTCCGAAGCGGCGCGGCCGACGGCCGTCGGAAAATCCTCATGCGCCGGCAGGAAGTCGGCGTCGCCGACCGGCAGGAACGGCGGCGCCGTATCGCCCGACCTGACCGTGGCCCGCACCGCCGCGCCCTGGGCTGCGCGCAGGGTATCGAGCGGGGCGGCACGCAGCCGGTCGAGGGCGTCGGGGGCATCCGGGTCGATGCCCGCCGCCTCGACGAACAGCCGGCCGATCGTGGTCGCGGCCGCGACGGTCTGGACGGCCAGGCCCAGCGGCGGGCTCTGGATGATCGCACGACGAAAGCGGGCGCGCGATTCGGGCCGTGTCATCAGGCAGGCGATCGAATGGCCGCCGGCCGACTGGCCGATCAGCGTGACGTTGCCGGCATCGCCGCCGAATGAACCGATATGCCCGGCGACCCAGTCCAGCGCCGTCTGCTGGTCGCGCAGGCCCAGATTGCCCGGCACCAGGCCCGGCACATGCAGATAGCCGAGCGGCCCCAGGCGATAGTTGACGCCGACCACGACGACATCGCCTTCGCGGGCCAGCCGCGCGCCGTCATACCAGGCCAGCGACCCCGCCCCCGACGAATAGCCGCCGCCATGGAACCAGACCAGCACCGGCCGCGCGACCCCGTCGGCCGCCGGGGTGAAGATGGTCAGGTTCAGGCAGTCTTCGCCCTGCAGCGGGGCGATGTCGCCCATGACCAGGCGCAGCCGCGACGGTGGCTGGGGCGACACCGCGCCGTCGGCCGTGGCATCGCGTACCCCCTCCCAGCCCGGCGCGGCCGCGGGCGCCGCGAAGCGGGCCGCCGTTGCATAGGGCACGCCGCGAAACACGGCGACGCCGTCCTGCCGCCTGCCGCGCAGTTGCCCCAGGGCCGTCGTCGCCACCACGCTGTCGTTCATCGCCGCCACCAGTTTCAATACAGGAGGGGCGATGATGGGACGGACGGCACCGGGGCCGCTTGCGCCGCCGCGCAGTGACGGATGTCGTGGGGTGCTGATCGCGTCAGGCGCTTTTCTTCAGCACATTGCCGAAACGTACCGCCAGCGCCATGTCGCCCTTGACCTTCAGCCGGCCGGTCATGAAGGCGGTGGTGCCGCTCAACCGTCCCTGGGCCATGTCGACGAAATCGCCGATGCCGATCTTCAGCGTGCAATCGGCGTCGCCCGCCTCGTTGGTGACCCGGTTGGGCACCGCGCGGCCGTCGATCAGCACCGTGCCGTCGTCGCCGAAATCCAGCCGGATGCGGGCACCCAGGCCGCAATCGGTGCCGACCGCATCGGCCAGCCCGGTGGTGACCTTGTCCAGAAGTTCGACGTTCATTGCTTCATCCCTTTCAGCGTGGTGCGGCAGTTTGCCGACAGCTCGGTGTCGCGGGCCTGCAGGCAGGCCAGCAGGCGGCCGCCGCCGGGTTCGACGCCCTGGCAGAATTTCTGCGCATCGGCGCGGCAGGCCTTGGCGACGGCGCGCGCCCGCTGGCGCTGATCCGATGTCGCCTGGGCCCAGGCCGGCGACGCGGCGGCCAGCAGCAGGGCGGCCAGGACGATGCGGGCCGGCATCATGGCGCGGATCATTTCGGCACCCGCGCCAGGTCGGCCCGCAGCAGGGTTTCCGACCGCGTCATCACCGCGCCGACGAAACCGTCCAGCGGCAGGGCGGCCAGCCCGGCGATGACATGGGCCTGTGTCGTGTTCCGCGCCCAGTCGGGCGGCGACCAGGCCAGTTCGGCGTCACCGAACCAGGCTTCGTGCACGGTGAAGTCCTGGGGGCAGACGACCGGTTCGCTGATCGCCGCGCCCGGCTCGCCGACGCGCGGCAGGTAGCGCCAGCCGAACCAGTTGATGCGGGCAAGCCCGGCCTGCAGCAGGGCGACCTCGTCCGCGCTGGCCACCCGCGCGCCGGTCAGGCCGATGTCGAGGAACCGGTTGCCTTCGTAATGGGCCCATCCGCGCGTCTCGCCGGCGGGGAATTCGCGCAGCGGTTCGATCTCGGCGAACAGCTTGGGCACGCCCAGCATCTCGCGGCCGGCGATGATCGGCGTCGCCTTGTTTTCCCACACCGCCAGGCCGAACACGCCGTCCAGCTGGTCGTCGACGCCTTCGAACCGCACGGGCACGTTCACCGCAACCAGCGAATAGGGGGCCCCACCCATCCATTCGACGCCGCGGTTGTTGATGCAGGACACCAGGATTTCCGGCCGCTGCACCGTGAACCCGGGCGGCAGCAGCCGGGCCAGCGCGTCGCCGTCGGTCTGGTAGGCGATGGTCAGGCTGAGGGTGTCGGCATAACGCAGGGCCGGCGGCGGATAGGGCGTGCCGCCGAAAAAGGGCGGCATCGAATAAAGCGTATCGGCGTCGTCGAAGGGTCGCGACATCGGAATCCTTCCTTAAGTGGCGAAACGGGGATCGCTGGCGCAGGCGTCGTAATCGGCCAGGATCATCTGGTGGCGCAGATCCAGCAGGCTGCGCATCGCGGGGTCGGTGAAGACATGGCTGCGCCCGGCGGCGATGCAGTCGACCGTCCAGTCGCCGACGACCTGGGGGTCGATGCCGCTTTCGACCAGCGCGGCGATCGTATCGGCCACTTCCGGCACGGCATGGGCGGTGGCGCCGCGGCGGCGGGCGTGGGCGTGGTGGATGCCGGTGCGCACCCAGCCCGGCGCCAGCACCGAGACGCCGATGTCGTGCGGGGCCAGTTCGGCCCGGATCGCATCGGAATAGCCGACCACGGCGAACTTGGTCGCGGCATAGGGGGCCAGGCCCGGCAGCCCCGCCCAGAACCCGGTCATCGACGCGGTATTGACGATATGGCCGCCCATGCCATGGGTCTTGATCAGCGGCACGAAGACTTCGACGCCGTGCACCACGCCCATCAGGTTGACGTCGACGATCCAGCGCCAGTCGTCGATGGCGATGGCGCCGGTCTCGCCGCCGAACGACACGCCGGCATTGTTGACCAGGATGTCGACGCGGCCGAAACGGTCGATCGTCGCCTCGGCCGCCGCGCGCACCGCGCCGTGGTCGGCCACGTCGCAGACGACGCCGGCCGCGCCGGGGATCGATGCCGCGGCGGCGTCGAGACCGGCACGGTCGAGATCGGCCAGCATCACCCTGGCGCCGCGCCCGGCCAGGGCGCGGGCGATGCCCAGGCCGATGCCGCTTGCCGCACCGGTCACGAATGCCACCTTGTCCTGCACGATCATCGCCCGCGATCCTTCATCCTGCCTGGGGCGCAGGATGCGGCCGGACCACGCCCTATGCCATGATCTGGCAGGTAAGAAGAATCAGTAGGGGCACAGGGGGTGGACCAGGTCGCCGCGGCCGGCCAGCCAGTCGCGATCGATCGCGGGGCTGTCGCCCTCGGGGTAGACGGTCTGGATGATCAGCCGCGCCTCGCCGCCATGGGGTGCGCCGCCGACCGTATGGTGGACGACACGAAAGCCGTGGATGCAGCCGTCGCGGCCGCTGAGGTCCAGGCGATAATCGCCCTGGCCGGTCGACCAGCCGGCCCCGCGCCGCGCCCAGTCGGCCGGCACGCCGGGCAGGGCCAGGATGCGGGCCATCAGCTGCGAGGCACGCGCATCCTGGCGGATGATCACTTCCTGCTGCAGCATCATCAGAAAGACGCAGGCGATGCGTTCCCAGTCCGGTGCGAAGCGGCGCCAGCCCTGTTCGTGCAGGAATAAAAGCATGGCGTTGAGCCGCCCGCCGTCGGCCAGTTCGCCCAGGTGATGGCGATGGGCGAAGACCCAGGCCCGGTTGACCAGGCGGATCTCGCCGCAGGAATCCATCACCATCGACGGGAAGGGATCGGCGTGGCGCAGGATCAGCACCAGCGTGTCGCGCAGCGACCGATGCGCCGGATCGTCGAGGTCCAGGCTTGCCGGATCGGGAAAGAAGCCGGCGGCCAGCAGCAGCACCGCGGTTTCCCGCGCACCCAGCCCCAGCCCCGCGGCCAGGGCCAGGACGCTGGCGCGGCTGGCCGCGGTGCGGCCGTTTTCCAGGAAGCTGACATGGCGGGCGGAAATGCCCGCACGGGCGGCCAGTTCCTCCTGCGCCAGGCCGAAGGCCGTGCGCCAGAACCGCAGCAGCCGGCCGAACACGGCCAGCCGGTCGCGCGGCCCGCCCGCCATCCCGCCCGTCAGCGCCCCGACGGCACGACGGGCGGGGGCTGCCAGCCGCCGTCGATCGCGCGCATTTCGGGCCAGTAGATCCGCATCGACAGTTCGAAGGCCGAACCCGACGGCGTCGGCAGCCAGTTCGACCGCAGCGCGGCGCCGGGATCGCGGGGCTGCAGCCGCAGGACCAGCGACCCGTCGGCCTCGCGCACCAGCCCGTCGCCGCCCTTGATGGCAAAACGGTCGCCGGGGCTGTCGATCAGATAGCCTTCGCGGTCGTACAGCGTGATCGACCAGAAGGCGCGGGCCGGCGGTGTCGTGCCGGGCGGAAAGGTGATGGTATAGCTGCGGCCGCCGTCGAGGGGCGCGCCGTCGCGGTCGACGGCCACATTCAGATAGACCGCGTCCGCCACCAGATTGGCGCCCAGGCCCAGCAGGGCGACGACCGCGCGTGTCGGATAGTCGGTGCCGTAATCGCCCAGGACCGCCCGGGCCCCGCCCAGCCCGGTCCAGCCGTTGACGATTTCGCCCTGGCCGGCCCGGCCCGCGGCACGCATCGCCGCCAGGGCCTGCACCGATCCCTGTTCCAGCGCGGCGCGGGTGTCGGCCGGCAGGGCGTCCCAATCCAGCGCGCCCGGCCGCAGCCCCAGCGGCGTCAGGACCCGATCGATGAACGGCCCGTCGGCCGCGGCCGGCGGGTTGGCCGGCAGCAGCGCGGCAAAACGGATGAAGAAGTCACGCGCCGGCATTGCCGCCACCTGATCCTTGGGCGTCGGCCGGGCCGGCGGCCGCGTCAGGCGCAGGGTGGGCCGCGCCGCCTCGAAGGCGGGATCGCCCACCCGGCTCAGCGGGCGCAGATCCAGTTTCTTCTGATAGGCCTGGGCCGCGGGCAGGCTGCCTTTCCGGTTGGCGTCGATGCGGCCGATGATCCAGACCATCGCGGTCGGGGCCTGCAGCCGTTCGACCCCCGCAGGCAGCGTGCCCTGCCAGCCCGGCCCGACGATGGCATAGGTTCTGGCCGCGTCACCCTGGGTGCGCGTGCCCGGCGCGGCAAAGACATTGGTCCAGGCATCCAGGCACTGGATCATGAAATAGACGCCATCCGCCGACGGCACGGTCATCAGCACCGGTTCCCGGGTCAGGTCGACCCAGGCGGCCGAATAGATCGTGTCGACATTGGGCCGCACCACGGTGCGAAACCCGGCATTGGCCAGGATGGGGATATGCAGGAAGCGGTTCGGCGTGATGTTGTCGGCCACCGGGCTGGACAGGCTGGCTTCGCGCGTCAGATCGGTCAGCACCAGCGGATAGGCGTAGACATAAGCCTCGGCCGCCAGGTCGACCGTCGTCGCGGCACGGGCCGCAGGCAACCAAAGGATTGCGAAGACGGCCAGCAGCGCGGCCCCGATCCGCATCATCATGATATTTCCTCCCCGGGGATCCGTTCCCCGTCGGCGGCAGCTTGGGCCCGGGCCGGGCCGGGGCGCCATGATCTGGCAGGTAATGATCGACCGGGACGTCAGTTCAGCCGGCTGCGGATCTCGGCCAGCAGCGCCTCGGCCTCGCGCCGCTCTTCCGCCGTCCGGGCCAGCTCGACCAGGCGGCCGAGGGCGGCGATGGCGTCGTTCAGCTTGCCTTCATGGGCACGCACCAGCGCCAGTTCGCGCCAGCTGGGCTGATGGCGGGGGGCGACGGTGACCATGCGCGACAGCATCTCGGCCGCGCGATCGGCATCGCCGGCCTGCAGCGCCCGGCTTTTCAGATTGTTCAGCAGCCGCAGCAGGATTTCGCGGGCCGACACGGCGCGGTGATGTTCGGGTTTCAGCGCCTCTTCGCCGGCGATGCGGTTCAGCATCGCCCGCATGTCGGCCGGCGCCACGACCCGGCCGCCGTTGAACGGGTCCAGGACCACGGCATCCGGCCCGCGCCGCAGGCGCAGCAGGAAATGGCCGGGAAAGCTCAACCCCTCGATCTCGAAACCCGCCGCCCGCCCGGCATGCAGCCACAATATGCCCAGCGCCACCGGCAGGCCGCGGCGGCGGTCGATGACGCGGATCAGGTTGGCGTTGGCCGGATCGTCATAGGACGCGCTGTCGCCGCGATAGCCATGATGGCCGGCCAGCACCTCGCTCAATGCCATGGCCGCGGCGGTGGCATCGGGCGCCTGGTCGGCGCGGGCCGCGACATCGGCGACCAGGGTCGCCAGATGGCGGTGGTAGAAGTCCAGCTTCTGGTCGGGATCGTCCAGCGCGGCCAGCAGCAACCCGGCATCGGCCAGGCCGATGTCGTCGTCCGCCTGCTCGCCGATGGCAAGCAGGGCTTCGACCAGTTTCTGACGCTCGCGATTGGTCGCCATCGCCTTCGTGACGCTCTCGAACAGACCCAGGCTATTTGTAACGGTCGGGATCGGTCTTGACCATGACATGGTTGACCACCGCACGCACCCCGGAAATGTCGCGGACATAGGCGATGACGCGGTCGACCTCGGCCCCGTCCTGCGCCAGGCCCAGCAGGTAGACCGTGCCGTTGACCGTGGTGATGTCGTAATTGACGTCGGCGATCACCTTGTCGCCGAACAGCCGGGCGCGCAGCTTGGCCGTGATCCAGGCATCGCGGCTTTCATCGCCGAAATTCGACCCCGAGGTGACCTGCAGTTCGTCATACAGGCGGCGCACGCCGGGCACGCTGCGCGCCATGTCGATCACCTCGTTGCGCGCCTCGGTGGTGGCGACCGTACCGGTCAGCATCACCCGCCCCTCGGACGCCGAGACGTTGACGCTGGCCAGATAGGCCAGGCGGCGTTGCAACAGCAGGTCGTGGATGCGCATGCGCAGCGCGGTGTCGCTGGCATAACCGCCGATGCCGCGTTCCTCGATCGCCGCCGCGCCGACCCGGGCACCCGCCCCCACCGCCACGCCGGCCGGCGTGCAGCCGGCCACCAGCGGGGCCAGCGCCAGGAACACAAGTACTAGTTTATGGCCGCCATGCATCAACCACATGATGGGGCAAACGGCGCGGCACGACCAGCACGACATCGAAACGCAACGACAATCGCGCGGCATCGGGCTGGCGGGCACGAAAGGCTTCGGCCGCGGCCTGGATCCGCCGGCGCTGGCGCGGGGTGATCGATTCGATGGCCGACAGGACGGTGCCGCGCCGCTTGACCTCGACCGCGACCAGCAGGTTGCCCTTGCGCGCGATCAGGTCGATTTCGCCCAGCGGGCCGCGCGCCCGCCGCGCCACGATGCGATAAAGCTTGGCGCCCAGCCACAGCGCCGCGACGCTTTCGGCCCAGCGCCCCTGGCGTTCGGCGCGATGGCGGTCGCGGGTCATGCCGCGTCCCCACCGCCCTCGGCCTTCAGCGCCAGGGCGCGGGCATAGACCTGGCGGCGCGGCAGGCCGGTGGCGGCCGCGACCGCATTGGCCGCCTCGCGCAGCGACGAATGGGCCATTGCCGCGGTCAGCGCGGCATCCAGGTCGCCTTCGGCCATCGCCTCGTCGGCCGGCGGGCCGACGACGACGACGACTTCGCCCTTGGGCGGCCCTTCGGCCGCGTACAGCGCCGCCAGTTCGGCCAGCGTGCCGCGGCGCACGGTCTCGAACATCTTGGTCAGTTCGCGGGCGACGGCCGCGCCGCGGCCCGCCCCCAGCATGTCGGCCATGTCGGCCAGCGCCTCGGGCAGGCGCGAGACGCCCTCCAGGAACACCAGCGTCGCCGGCACGGTCTTCAGTTCGCCCAGCGCCTTGCGCCGCGCTTCCGACCGCGGCGGCAGGAAACCGGCGAACAGGAACCGGTCGGTCGGCAGCCCGGCCAGCGACAGGGCGGCCAGCACCGAGGACGGCCCCGGCAGGGCGGTGACGCGGTGGCCGGCCTCGACCACCGCGCGGACCAGCTTGTAGCCGGGGTCCGAGATCAGCGGCGTGCCGGCATCGGACACCAGCGCCACGACCTGGCCGCCGGCCAGCCGGCGCAGGATGTCGGGCCGCGCCGCCTCGCCGTTATGGTCGTGATAGGCGATCAGCCGGGCGCGGATGTCGTAGCGCTGCAACAGCTTGGTGGTCACCCGGCTGTCTTCGCAGGCGATCGCATCCGCTGAACGGAGCAGATCGAGCGCCCGCAGCGTTATGTCCCCCATGTTGCCGATCGGGGTCGCCACCAGATAAAGCCCGGCCGGCGGTTTACTTGAACCTGGGCTCGCCGTACTGTCGGCGCTGCCCGAGGTTTCGTCGTCGACGGGAGAAAGATCGCGTGTTTCGTCCATTGGCCCTGCCCGCTCGTACCGCCGCCATCCTGATCATGACATTGGGCCTGGGTCTAGCGGCCTGCACCGGTCAGCCGCAACAAAGCGGCGACCTGGTCCAGGTGCGCCCGCCCGGCCAGGCGGGTCAGACCGGCCCGGCGGCCGGCGATCCTTCCGTCACGGCCGCCCCCCAGGGCAATGTCATGCCCGGCCAGCTGGAACCCCTGCCTCCCGTCACCGCCGGCGATGCCGGGCTGGTGCCGCCGCCGGGTGCCGTCGGCGTGCCCGGCCTGACGCTCAAGCCGGCGCGCCCCGATGCCATCCGCATCGGCCTGCTGCTGCCGCTGTCGGGCCCGTCGGCCGAAGCGGGGCGCGCCCTGCTGGATGCCGCCCAGCTGGCGCTGTTCGACATGCCCGACGACCGCGTGCTGCTGATGCCGCGCAATACCGAATCCGAGGCCGATGGCGGCCCGCGCGGCGCGGCCGAGGCGTTGTTGAACGACGGGGCCGAAATCATCCTGGGCCCGCTGTTCTCGACCCAGGTCGCGGCGGTGGCCGAGGTGGCGCGGCCCCGCAACGTGCCGGTCATCTCGTTCTCGTCCGATCGCACCGTCGCCGGCGACGGCGTCTACATCATGGGTTTCACGCCCGAGGAGCAGGTCGAGCGCATCGTGGCCTATGCCGCGTCGCAGGGCCTGTCCAAGTTCGCCATCCTGACCCCGGAAAGCCCTTATGGCCGCGTGGTGTCGAACGCCTTCGATTCGGCGGTCCAGAAGGCGCATGGCACCGTGGTCAAGCAGGGCACCTATCCCGACCAGGGCGACGCCACGCGATCCGCCCAGCGGTTCATGAGCGGCGGGTCGAACTATGATGCGCTGCTGCTGGCCGCCGGCAACGTGCCGCGGCTGCGTGCGGTCGCGCCCAGCCTGGGCTATTACAACCTCGATCCGACCAAGGTGCGGGTGCTGGGCACCGGCGTGTGGGACGATCCCGGCGTGCTGGGCGAACCCACGCTGGTCGGCGCCTGGTTCTCCGGCCCCGGCGCCGATGCCAAGGCCAACTTCGCCGACCGTTTCTCGAAATCCTACGGCCGCCGCCCGCCGGTCATCGCCTCGCTGGGCTATGACGCGGTGTCGCTGGCCGCGGCGCTGGGGCGCGACCGGCCGGGCCAGGCCTTCACCCCGCAGACCCTTACCGATCCGAACGGTTTCGCCGGTTACGGCGGCATCTTCCGCTTCCGGCCGGACGGCATCGGCGAACACGGCCTGTCGGTGATGGAAATCGAGGCCCGCGGGTTCAAGACCGTCGATCCCGCGCCCACCAGCTTCCAGGTGCCGACGAACTGATCATGACCCCGACCATCCGCCCGGCCGTATCGGGCGACGCCGACGCCATCGTCGCGCTGATCCAGGCGGCCTTCACCCCGCTGATCGCCCGCCTGGATCCGCCGCCCGGCGCATTGCGCGAAACGCCCGCGACGATCGCGGCGGAACTGGCCGCCCATCGCGGGCTGATCGCCGAAATCGGGGGCCGCGTCGTCGGCTCGGCCCTGCTCAAGCACCAGCCGGACGGCCTTTATCTCGGGCGGCTGGCCGTGGCCCCTGATGTCCAGGGCCGCGGCGTCGCCAAGGCGCTGCTGGCCGCGGCCGAACGCCTGGCCCGGGACCTCGGTTATGGCCTGATGATCCTGCGGGTGCGCCTGGCCATGACGGAAAACCGCCGGCTGTTCACCGGCGCCGGTTTCGTCGAGACCGCGCTGATGCGCCACGACGGCTATGCCGAACCGACCTTCGCCGAAATGCGCAAGGGGCTGGGCTGAACGCCGGTCGCCGTCCCGGCCAAAGGCCGGGACTTTTCCGGGGAAATCAGCCCTGGCGGGCCTTGATCGCCTCGTGGTGGCGGATGACTTCCTTGACGATGAAGTTCAGGAACTTCTCGGCGAAATCGGGATCCAGCTTGGCGTTGCGCGCCAGGGTCCGCAGCCGGGCGATCTGGGTCGCCTCGCGCGCCGGATCGGCCGCCGGCAGGTTGTGGGTCGCTTTCAGCGCGCCGACCTGTTCGGTGCACTTGAACCGCTCGGCCAGCAGATGGATCAGGGCGGCGTCGATATTGTCGATGCTGTCGCGCAGGCGCAGCAGTTCCGGCGGTGCCGACGTCGTCTGGGTTTCGGTGGTCAACGCTTCCTCTCCTCCCGCAAGCATTCAGTCCTGGGCCACGATCTCGCGCAGCACGCCGTCCAGCACCAGCCGGCCGACCGGGCTGGCCGTCAGGCCCCGTTCGTCATAACCGAGCAGGCCGGCCCGCGCCAGCCGCGCGACGGCATCCAGGTCCAGCGCATCGGCCAGGTCCGCCCCGGTTTCGGCGCGGAAGCGGCCGGCATCGATCCCTTCGGCGAGCCGCAGCCCCATGATCAGCGCCTCGGCGACGCGGCCCCCGATATCGACCAGCTCGGTTTCCTCGACGCCGTGGCCGGCCTGTTCGACCCGGTCCAGCCAGCTTTCCGGCTTGCGCCAGTTGCGCGTGGCGCGCTTGGTGCCGTCGGCGTCCTTCAGCCGGCCATGCGCCCCGGCGCCGATGCCGACATAGTCGCCATACCGCCAGTAGACCAGGTTGTGGCGGCTTTCCGCACCCGGCCGGGCGTGATTGGAGACTTCGTAGGCCACCAGGCCCGCCGCCCCGGCGCGTTCCTGGGTCAGGTCGTACAGGGTCGCGACGTCATCGGGATCCAGGGGGGCGAAATCGCCGCGCCGCACGGCTTGCGCGAACGGCGTCCCGGCCTCGATCGTCAGGGTGTAGAGCGACAGGTGCTCGCCGGCCAGATCGATCGCCTGGTCGAGTTCGGCGGCCCAGTCCGCTTCGGTCTGGCCCGGGCGGGCATAGATCAGGTCGAACGAGATGCGCGGCACCGCGCGGCGCGCCAGCTCGACCGCGGCCAGCGCCTCGGCCACCGAATGGCGGCGGCCCAGGAATTTCAGGTCGCGATCGTTCAAGGCCTGCACGCCGAGCGAGATGCGGTTGACGCCGGCGGCGGCGAAACCGGCGAAACGTTCGGCCTCGGCCGAATTGGGGTTGGCTTCCAGCGTGATCTCGACGTCGGACGCCAGGCGCCAGTGCCGGCCGATGCGGTCGATCACGGCCGCCGCGGTGGCCGGCGGCATCAGCGAGGGCGTGCCGCCGCCGAAGAAGATCGAGCCGACCTCGCGCCCCGGGGTCAGGCCGGCGTAATGGTCGATCTCGGCCAGCAGCCCGCGGGTGAAGCGGTCGTCGTCGACCGCGTCACGCACATGGCTGTTGAAGTCGCAATAGGGGCATTTCGACCGGCAGAACGGCCAGTGGACATAAACCCCGAATCCGCCGTCAGCGGAAACAGCGGTCGATGAGTTGCCGGAAGGCATCGGCGCGATGGCTGATATCATGTTTGCGGGCCGGCGACATCTCGCCGAAGGTCAGCCCCTCGGACGCGACGAACACCATCGGGTCGTAGCCGAAACCGTTGGTCCCGCGCGGCGGCCAGACCAGCGTGCCGTGGGCATGACCCTCGACGCTTTCGCAATGGCCGTCGGGCCAGGCCAGCGTCAGGGCCGAGACGAAATGGCAGTTCAGGTCGGTGCCGCCCTTTTCCTGCACCTCGGCCCAGACCCGGGCCATGGCCTTGGAAAAATCGCCGTCATCGGCCCAGCGCGCGGAATAGATTCCGGGGGCGCCGCCCAAGGCATCGACGCTGAGGCCGGAATCGTCTGATAGCGCGATGGCGCCGGTGGCGCGCGCCGCGGCCAGCGCCTTGATCTCGGCATTGGCGACATAGCTATCGCCGTCTTCCTCGGGCACGGGCAGGCCGAGATCGGCGACCGAGCGCGTCCGGACGCCGAACGGCGCCAGCAATTCGTCGATCTCGCGCAATTTGCCCCGGTTGTGCGAGGCCAGCACGAGGTCGGTGCCGGTGAACTTGCGCGGCCCGGCCATGGTCAGAGGCCCGCCACCGCCGCGCGCTGCAGCGCGGCCAGTTCGCCGATGCCCTTCTTGGCCAGCGCCAGCAGGTTGAGGAATTCGGCCTCGCTGAACGGATGCTGTTCGGCAGTGCCCTGGATCTCGATGATGCCGCCCTGGTCGGTCAGCACGAAATTGGCGTCCGCGATCGCCGAGGAATCCTCGGGGTAATCGAGGTCGAGGACGGGCACGCCCTTGTAGATGCCGCAGGAAATCGCCGCGACCTGGGCGGTCAGCGGCACCTTGGCAAGGTCACCGCGCGCGACCATGTGGGAGAACGCCTGGTACAGGGCGACCCAGGCCCCGGTGATCGAGGCGGTGCGGGTGCCGCCATCGGCCTGCAGCACGTCGCAGTCGATCTTGACCTGGCGTTCGCCCAGCCCTTCCAGGTCGGTGACGGCGCGCAGCGACCGGCCGATCAGGCGCTGGATTTCCTGGGTGCGGCCCGACTGCTTGCCCTTGGCGGCTTCACGATCGGTGCGGGTATGGGTCGAACGCGGCAACATGCCGTATTCGGCGGTGACCCAGCCGCGGCCGGTATTGCGCAGGAACGGCGGCACGCGTTCCTCGACGGTCGCGGTGCACAAGACATGGGTGTCGCCGAACCGGATCAGGCAGGACCCTTCGGCATGTTTGGCAAAGCCCGTTTCGAGCGATACCGCGCGGAGCGCGTCGGGCTGGCGGCCGGAGGGGCGCATCTGGTCGTTCTCCTGGAGTTCGGCTTGAGGGCCGCCTTGTACGCCGCCCGCGGCCGGCCGTCAAATCAGCGGGGATAGGTCGCCTGAAACGGGGCCAGCCCCTCAATGCGTGCAACCAGGGCCTGCAGGCGGGGATACTGGCCGGCCGCGATCAGCCCGGGGGCGAAGATGCCGGCGAAACTGACCGTGATGGCGGCCATCGCATCGGCCTGGCTCAACCGGCCGCCGACGAACCAGTCCCCGGTCAGGCGCCGTTCCAGCTCGGCGAAACCGACATGGGCCTGGGCCTCGATCCGGCCGATCAGGTCGTGCTGGATCATCTCAGGGCTGCGGTTGCCCTTTTCCTGGGCGGCGGCGATCATCTTTTCGACGCAGGCGACCGCCCAGGCGACGACCTGCGTCACCGCGCGGCGTTCCGGCCCGGTCGCGGGCAGGCCGATCGCTTCGGGGCCGTGCAGGTCGGCCAGGTGATCGAGGATCGCGGCGCTGTCGATCAGCACCTCGCCGTCGTCCAGCACCAGCGCCGGCACCCGCCGCATCGGACTGACCGTGCGGATCAGGTCGGCATCGGAGAACAGCCCCCAGAATTCCTGTTCGTAGGGCACCCCTGCCGTCTGCAGGGCGACCGCGACGCGGCGGACATAGGGCGAATGGTTGCGGCCGATCAGTTTCATCGGGGGTCCGGGGTCAAGTGTCAGGATGCAGGCGAGGCGGACGACCTTGCCGTGGAAACGCCGGCAATCAAGGATTTTCAGGTGTTTTGGTCGAGATCGGCAGCCATATCGCTCTGTACGGGTGGAACAGAGTCAGGCCGCAACTTGTAAGGATCACTTACAGGTTCGGCGAAGACCACCATCTGCCGCCCCGGTTGACGGTCACGGCGGCAGGACGCCAGCCTCGCGGTAAAAGCGGGCCGCGCCGGGATGCAGCGGCAGGCCAAGGCCCACGACCGCGGTCGCCAGGCGGATCACCTTGCCCTGGGCGTGGCCGGAATCGAGGATTTTCCGGGCGGCATCGCCCCACAGCGCCTTGACCGCAAGATAGGCGATGTCGTCGGGCAGGGTCGACAGGGCGACCAGCTGGGCGCCGACCTGCAGGGTCGGGGTTTCCGCCACGCCGCGATAGACGCCTGCGGGGACGACACCCGCCTGGAAGAACGGCTGGCGGCGGATCAGCGCCTCGATCTCGGGGCCCGCCAGCGGCAGCATGGCGATCTCGGTTTCGTTCGCCAGGGCGGCGATCGAGGCGGCGGGATAGCCGCCGACGAAGAACAGGCCGTCGAGCTGGCGGTCGCGCAGCCGGGTGCCGGCCTGGTCGGGTTTCAGATAGACCGCCCGCACGTCGCGGTCACCCAGGCCATAGGCATTCAGGATCGCCCGGGCATCGGCCAGCGTGCCCGAGCCCGGTTCGTCCAGCGACACCGCCCGGCCGCGCAGGTCGGCGACTTTGCCGATGCCGCGATCGGCGCCGACCACCAGATGCAGGCTTTCCGGGTACAGATTGGCCAGCACCCGCAGGGCTTCGACCCGGGGACGCTGTTCGTAGATGCCGGTGCCGGTCTGGGCCCAGTGGGTGACGTCGGCCTGGGCCAGCCCCGCTTCGTAGGTGCCAGACACCATGCCGTTGATATTGGCGACCGAACCGTTCGAGGGCAGCGCCTGGGCGGCGATGCCGGGCCCCGAAATCGCCCGGGCGATCATCTGGCCGACCGGGTAGTAGGTCCCGGCCTGGCCGCCGGTGCCGATGCGGAACGGGGCCGCGCCCGGAGATTGCGCCGCGGCCGTCCCGGCCCACAGCAGAAGACCGCACAGCAACGCGGCAGTTCGCCTCATTCTTTTTCCCCTCCCCAAGGGTAGTCCGGGCCGCAGCGTATCAGTAACCGCGGCCCGCCGTCAGATCCCCGATTTCACCGGACTGTCATCTAGACGAACTAGGATGCACAGCCGTGCCAGACTCACCGGGGTTGGGATTTACAGTGCCACGCGTCAATATCGTCGCCCGCGACCGCGAGCGCGCCGAAGACCGCTTCGATCTGCCGCGCCTGCTGGCGGGGATCGACCGTCATGTCCGTTTCGCCTATCAGCCGATAGTGGCCATCGCCACCGGCGAGGTTCAGGGCTTCGAAGCCCTGCTGCGCGGCCAGGAGGCGCTGGGTTTCGCCCGCATTCCCGACATCTTCGATGCCGCGGTCGAGGCCGGCCATCTGCTGGCGGTCGAGGAACGGCTGCGGGCCCGGGCGATCGACGGTTTCGCCACCTTCGGTCCGGCCCTGGGCGCCCGGCTGTTCCTGAACCTGGACAACCGCGCGCTGACGATCGGCGACGGCGGGCTGGCGGCGCTGGAGGCGGCGCTGGTGCGCCACGGCCTGGGGCCGCAGTCGGTGTGCCTGGAGATCGCCGAGGCCCAGCCGCTGGGCGGGCGCGAGCTGGAACGGCTGCCCCCGTTCCGGGCGCGGTCGTTCGCGCTGGCCATCGACGATTTCGGCACCGGCCATTCCGGCCTGCGGATGCTGTACGAGACCCAGCCCGAGCAGATCAAGATCGACCGGTTCTTCATCGCCGGCATCGCGCAGGACAACAAGCGCAAGCTGTTCCTGTCGACCATCGTCGACCTGGCCCATGTGCTGGGCATCTCGGTGGTGGCCGAGGGAGTCGAGAGCGAGGCGGAATTCCTGACCTGCAAGGAAATCGGCTGCGATCTGGCGCAGGGCTATTTCATCGGCCACCCGACCCAGGAGGTCGGGGGGTTCACCCGTGCCTCCGAGATCGTGGCGGGCGTCAATCGCCGCGACCGCCGCCGCCAGCCGTCATCGGACCGCTACGTCCGCGACACCGTCCAGCCGATCAACCCGATCGCCCTGGGCGCATCGATGGCCGAGGTGCTGCATTATTTCCAGGATCATCCCGACCGCGCCTTCGTGCCGGTCGTCGATGCCGAGAACCGGCCGCGCGGCGTGATCCGCGAGGCGCTGCTGAAACCGCATATCTACGCCCCCTACGGCAAGGACCTGATCGCCCATCGCCGCCAGGGGCCCAAGCTGGCGGAATTCCTCGATTCCTGCCCGATCTGCGACGTCGATACCGACCTGGACAAGATCCTGGAAACCTTTGCCATCGACGGCAACCAGGTCGGCGTCGTCATCGCCGAACGCGGCCGGTATCTGGGCGTGCTGGATGCCGCCGCCCTGCTGCAGGCGCTGAACGAACGCAACCTGGCCTTTGCCCGCGACCAGAACCCGCTGACCCGCCTGCCCGGCAACAATTCGATCGGGCGGTATCTCGGCCATGCCGTCGAGGTCGAGACCGACGCCTATCTGGTCGCCTATTTCGACCTGGATCATTTCAAGCCGTTCAACGACCAGTTCGGCTTCCGCGTCGGCGACCGGGCGATCCAGATGCTGGCCGACCTGCTGCGCACCCGGGCGGCCCCGATGGGCGGTTTCGTCGGCCATGTCGGCGGCGACGATTTTTTCCTGGGCCTGCGCGCGCCCGACCGCACCCAGGCGCTGGGCATGATCGACCGGCTGCTGCAGGATTTCGCCGCCGACATGCGCAATTTCTATGACGACGCCACGCGGTCGGCCGGGTTCACCATCGGGCTGGACCGCGAGGGGCGCGTCACCCGCTTTCCCCTGCTGGCCTGTTCGGCCGCCATCGGCTGGCTGCCCGAGGGAGCGCGGACGGTGAATCTGGAAACCGCGTCGCGCCGCCTGGCGGCGCTGAAGAAGGATGCCAAGCAGTCGCCCGACCGCATGGCGATCCGCGAGTTCAGCGGCGAGGATCAGGCCGGGGACTAAGGAACCGCCCGGACAAGTGGCCATCCACAAGGATCCGGCTATAAGATCCGGGTATGTCTGCACAGCAACTCACCGAAGCCGAAAGCCTGTTGGCCGCAGGAAGGGTCGAGGACGCAATCCGGCTGACGCTGGACGCACTGGCCAAGGGCGACGCCGACGGTCGCGGCCTCGTCATCCTTGCCGAATGCCTGTTGCAGCGCCCCGATATCGCGCTGACCGACCAGCAGGGACGGGCGGTCGATGCGCTGATGCTGCTACTCGACGGCCCGGCAATCGATGCCCGGTCGGCGCCGAAGCAACGCTTTACATGGCAGCAAGCGATCGCTCGCGCATCGAGCAGCCTGCCGCGGATTTCTCAGGAAATGCTGTTGGATGCCCTGGGCGCTTCGCTGGTACCGCCGGAAGAGTATCTGCAAATCCTCGGGGTCGTCAGCTTGCGTGATCCCGACTGGGCAAGGCTGATGCGCCAGGCGGAACAGTGCGCCGCCGACGGAAGCGCACATCCCGACTGTACCGACGAGGACCTCGATGCCGCGGCACGGCAGCAGGCCTGGCTGACCTACTGGCGGCTGCGCCCCAATGCAAATCTTGCAATCGAACTGGTTCTGACCGCCATCAGGAGACGACTGCTCGAACATGCTGTGATCGGCCGGCCGCTGGCCACCGCCTGGCAGGAAATGGCAGCGTCCCTGGCGGTTCAGGCGCATCTGAATGAATTCGTCTGGCGCGAGGAGGAGACGGAGACGACTTGGCTGGCGACGATAAACGGGCGGGCCGCCGATACCGACGGCTGGCTGGTCGCGGCGATGTACAGGGATGCCGCCGAGGCACAGCAGCCATTGCCCGTCGACCTCTCCTCCCGTGGCGGTGCAATCGCCGATCTCATCGATTTCGCCGTCGACGCACCACGGCAACGCCGGCAGATCGTGGACGAGCTGCCAACGATCGGCACCAGCGCGGACACCATCACCAGCCTGGTCCGCGATTTTTACGAAACGACCCCTTATCCGCGCTGGCGGCACGGCTACGACATCAGCTTCGCCACTCCCTACGCCAACTGGCTGGCCGGGCGTTTCCCGGGGATCGCCGAGCCAGACTTCGCCCGCGCGCCAAGGCTTGATCTGCTGGTTGCCGGCTGCGGTACAGGCCATGCACTGATCAATCCGCTGCAATATCAGGGTGCGCGCATCACCGCCGTCGATCTCAGCCGGTCCAGCCTTGCCTATGCCCGCCAGATGGTCGAAGGCTGCGGCAGGCATGACGTGGATTTCCATCATGGCGACCTGCGGCGGATCAGCACGCTGGGCCGGCAATTCGACGTCGTCGAGTGTACCGGGGTGGTCCATCATATGGCCGATCCATGGGAGGGCGTCGCGGCCCTCGTCGAGGTCCTGCGGCCCGGCGGACACTTGCTGCTGTCGATCTACAGCCGGCATTTCCGCGACCTGCTGCAACCGGCCATGAGGATCGCGCATGCCGCCGCCGATGGTCGTGCCACGCCGCGTGAGCAGGTTCAGGCTGCACGAGCCGCCGTGCTGGCGGGTCGCCGGACCATACCGCATGCAGACCTGGTCATGACGATGCAGGATTTTTTCCTGACCTCGGATTGCCGGGATCTGCTGTTGCATCCGGTCGAGCACCCGATGACGGTCCACGAGATGGTCACCGGTGCTGCCCGCTTCGGTCTGCAACCGCTGGGGTTGTTCTTGGCCAACCCGTTCTGGAGGTTGCGGGCTGAACAGCATCGCCAAGCCGCAGGGCTCGCCCCCGGCTTGACAGCCTGGGCAGCGTTCGAGGCCGACCAGCCGGCAGCGTTCGACAACATGATCAACCTGCTGTTCGCAAAAACAGGCTGAATGGTCATGGTCGTCGGCGAACCCCTGCGACCGCGTCATCGACCGAATAGCTCGACCGCGCGACCAGATCGTCGGCCCCGGCGGCGGCCAGCAGGTCGCGTACATGGTCGTGCACCCGGGCCAGCCACAGCGTGCCGCCCGCCCGGTCGACGAGTTGCGCGAATTCCAGCAGGGCGTCGAGCGCCGTGGTATCGAGGTCGGCGGTTTCCTCCAGGCTGAGGATCACCGGCCCCGACAGGCCGTCGGCGGCGGCGATGGCGCCCAGCACCCGCTCGGCATTGGCAAAGAACAGCGGGGCCGACGGACGCCAGATCGTCATGCCCCGAGGCACCGACGCCTCGGGGTGGCGGGCGAGATCGACGTAATCGCGGCTGCCGGCCAGCTGGCCCAGCCGCGGCACCCGCGGGGTGGCGAACCGGCGCAACAGCGCGGCCAGCGACAGGATGATGGCAAGCAGCATGCCGTTGAGCGTGCCCAGGACGATCACGCCCGCCGCGGCAGCCAGCGCGACATGCTGGTCGCGCCCCAGCCGGACCAGCCGCAGCAGCGGGCCGGGCGCCAGGGCATGGGTCAGGGCCGCGATCACCACCGCGGCCAGCACCGGATGGGGCAGCCGGCCGATCAGCGGCCCGCCGAACACGACCAGCAGGCCGAGGCCCAGGGCGGCGATCACCCCGGCCAGGCGGGTCGCGGCACCCGCCGCCTCGTTCGCCGCGCCGGCCGAGAACCCGGCGCCCACCGGCATGCCGTTGACCAGGGCGGCGCCGAGGTTCGACCAGCCCAGCGCGCGCAATTCGCGGTCGGGTTCGACGCGGTCGCCATGGGCCAGGCCCAGGCCGCGCATCGTGCCCCAGCTTTCGGCGAACAGCATCAGGCACAAGGCGGGCGCCAGCTCGATGATGGCCGACCAGGCCGCCGGCTCGAACGGCGGCACCACCGGCCAGGACGGGACGAAGTCGATGCTGCCGATCAGGGCGACGCCATGGGCCGGCAGGTCGACGGCGAAGGACAGGGCGATGCCGGCAACCAGCGTCAGGAAGGCGCCGGGCAGCCGCGGCAGGCGGCGCAGGACCAGCAGCATGGCCAGCGCGGCCAGGCCGACGGCGATCGAGGGCAGGTGCCAGCGCGGCAGGGCCGCGGCAAGGCCCGCGATGGTGTGGAACAGGTCCTGGTGGCCCGGCAGCGTCACCCCGGTCAGGGCCGGTATCTGCCTGACGATGATGGTCAGCGCCAGGCCGAAGGTGAAGCCGCGCAGCACGGGTCGCGACACGAACCCGGCCAGCCCGCCCAGCCGCAGGCTGCCCGCCGCCACGAACAGCAGCCCGACCAGGGCCACCGCCAGCGTCGCGAAAGCTTCGCGGGGGGCGCCGTCGGGCAGGCTGGCCAGCGCGGCGGCGAGGATGGCGGCCGAGGACGAGGTGGGGGCGACGACGGCAAAGCGGCTGCGCCCGGCCAGCGCATAGATCAGCGCGCCGGCAATGGCGGCCAGCACCGCCCGGTTGGGCGTCAGCCCGGCGATGGCGGCATAGGCCACCGCCTCGGGCAGCAGGATGCCGGCGACGCTGAATCCCGCCAGCAGGTCGGCGCGACGCAACCCGGTCGGGGCCATGGCTGAAATCCCCTACGCCGCCTCGGACAACCAGCCGGCCTCGCGCACGACGGGCAGATAGGTGCGGCTGACCGGTACCTCGAGCCCGTTGGTCAGCGTCAGCGTGACGCGGCCGTTGCGGCGCTGGTGGCCCGCGATCGCCGTGCGCGCCACCCAGAACGACCGGTGCACCTGCATGCCGTCGCAGCCCTCCAGCTCGGCCAGCGCATCGCCCAGGCGGCACAGCACCAGGTCCGAGCCCAGCGCGGTATGGATGCGCAGGTAATGATCCTCCATTTCCAGCGCCAGCAGCGACTGGCCCAGCTTGGGCGGCACGCGGCGCAGGAAGGGCACGGCCGCAGGCGGGGCGGTGGGTTCGGGTTCGCGGGATGCGGAATCGAGGCTTGGCGCCGGGTCACTGTCCCGCGCGCCGGCGGCCGCGGCGACGGCGGCGCGGTCGCGGGCGATCGCCACGCTGAAAGCCAACGACACGCCGACGGTCAACGGCAGGTTATAGAGGGTCAGCAGCCAGGCGGGCGGCATGAAGCCGATGTTCCACGGGCGGAAGACCGCCTCCAGCCACGGAATCTCGAAGGACAGCAGGATGGTGCCCAGCGTGGCGGCGACGATCGCGCGCAGCCAGAACGGCCGGGCCACGGGCAGGATGAAACGGTCGAGCAGGACGCCGATGGCCACGACCTGGACCCAGCCGCCCAGGGTCGCGATCAGCCAATAGGCGTAGCGATCCGCGGTATTCAAGTCATAGAAGGTGCCGAACGGGCCGATCGAGCCGAAGATCAGGCCGAGCACGAAGGTCGCGCCGAACTGGTAGAGCGGGCGCCAGAAGAAGCCGGAACGGCCGAGGGCGGCGATGTCGCGGGGCGCGGTCATGATCTTCCACGGGTAGCATTTCCGCGGAACCCAGGCAAAGGTGCCGCAGTTGGCACTTTACCTGCTGGCTGCCCGGCGCAACATAGGCGAGATGATGCAGGCAAAGCCCTATCACCACACCCGCCGGGGTTTCCGCAACCCCGTGGGCAGCCCGATCCGCCAGGTCGACCGGCTGGATTACGTCCGGTTCCTGTGGCGCCTGGTACGCGCCGGCAACCGCCAGGTGGTGGTGCCCGAACATCACGCGCTGGATGCCGAGGCGACGATGGCCGGGCTGGACGCGCATGTCACGCTGGACAGCCTGACATGGCTGGGCCATGCCGCGTTCCTGATCCGGCTGGGCGGGCGCACCATCCTGGTCGACCCCTTCCTGGGCGATACCGCGGGGCCGCCCCGACTGGGCCGTCGGCGCTATGTGCCGACCGCGATCCTGCCGGAGCGTCTGCCCAAGGTCGACGTGATGCTGATCTCGCACAACCATTACGACCATCTGTGCGCCGACACGCTGCGCCGCCTGCCCCAGCGCGAGCAGACCACCGCGATCGTGCCGCTGGGCCTGGGCAAATTCCTGCGCAAGCGCGGTTTCGTCCATACCCGCGAGCTGGACTGGGGCGAAACCCATGACTGCGACGGCATCACGATCACCTGCCTGCCGGCCGTGCACTGGTCCAAGCGCGGCGCCTTCGACCGCAATCGCACGCTGTGGGCATCGTTTGCGATCCAGGCCGGCGGCCTGAAGATCTGGTTTGCCGGCGATACCGGCTATGGCCCGGTGTTCCGCGAGATCGGCCGCGACCACGGACCGTTCGATTACGCGCTGGTGCCGATCGGCGCCTATGCGCCGCGCGCCCTGATGCAGGCCCACCACGCCAACCCCGACGAGGCCGTGGCGATCGGCCGCGACATCGGCGCCAAGCGCCTGGTCGCCATGCATTGGGGCACGATGATCCTGACCGACGAACCGCCGTTCGAGCCGCCCGAGCTGTTTCGCGCCGCCGCCGCCGCCGCAGGGTATCCGCCCGAGGATGCCTGGGTGCTGAAGATCGGCGAAACCCGCGCGCTGGGCCGCTGGCCGTCGAACGAATAGGCCGCGGTCATTCGCCCTGCTGCAGGATCAGCCCGCGCCGGCGGGCCAGTTCGAAGCAGCGGATGAACACCAGGAAACCCAGCCCGAGATAGACGATGTCGAGGGCCAGCCCCCTGGCCATCAGCCCGGCATCGACCTGGTGATGGATCAGCACCATGCGCATCCCTTCGAAGGCATAGGCCGGCGGCATCGCCCAGGCGACCGGCTGCAGCCAGCCGGGCAGCACCGTGACGGGGTAATAGACCGCGGCCAGCGGCATGATCGCAAACATCACCCCCCAGGCCAGGTTCTCGGCCCCCGCGCCCCAGCGCAGGATCAGCCCCGATACCGCCAGGCCGATGGCCCAGCCGAACATGATCAGGGTGAAGAAGAACCCGACCAGCGCCAGGCCCAGCGAATAGACCGAGAAACCGAAGAACCAGATCGCCAGGATCGAGGCCGGCACGATGCCGATCAGCGTGCGCACCAGGCTCATCGCGATCATCGCCAGGCCCATCTCGGACGGGCGCAGGGGGCTGACGAACAGATTGGCCAGGTTGCGCGACCAGACATCCTCGAGGAAACACAAGGCCAGGCCGAGCTGGCCGCGGAACAGGACGTCCCACAGCAGCACCGCGGCGATCAAGAGGCCGAAGGCCCCGGCGATCAGCCCGGACTGTTCGCGCAGATACATGGACATGAAGCCCCAGACGATCATCTGCACGGTCGGCCAGTAGGCGATGTCGAGCAGGCGCGGCACCGACCCCTTCAGCACGTACCAGTAGCGCCCCATCAGCGCGACGACCCGTCCCGGGCTGAACCCCATGGCACTGAATCCCGGGGCGCCAATCACGATGCGGCCCCCGCGATCTCGGCGGCATGGCCGCGGTTGCGGGCGATGTCGAGGAAGACATCCTCGAGGTTGGTGCGGCCGTAGGACGCGATCAGCTGGGCCGGGGCACCGCGATCGACGATGCGGCCCTGTTTCATCATCAGGGCCTGGTCGGCCAGGCGCTCGACCTCGGCCATGTTGTGCGAGGCCAGCAGGATCGTGGCGCCATTGCCCTTCCGGTAGCCTTCCAGCAGGCTGCGCACCCAGTCGCCGGTATCGGGATCGAGGCTGGCGGTCGGTTCGTCGAGCAACAGGACCTCGGGTTCGTTGATCAGGGCCTTGGCCAGGGCGACGCGGGTCTTCTGGCCGGCCGACAGCTTGCCGGCGGGACGGTCGAGCACGCCGTCGAGTTCGAGCGTATCGGCCAGCGCCGCGATCCGGGTCTTCAGGTCGCGCACACCGTACAGCCGGCCGAAGACCTTGAGGTTTTCGCGCACGGTAAGCCGGTGGGGCAGGTCGACATAAGGCGACGAGAAATTCATCCGCCCCAGGACGCGGGCGCGATGCCGGGCCATGTCGTGGCCCAGCACCGTGACGCTGCCCGATGTCGGCACCAGCAGGCCCAGCATCATCGCGATCGTCGTGGTCTTGCCCGCCCCGTTGCCGCCCAGCAGCGCGGTGACCGACCCGCGCGGCACGGTGAAGGAAATGCCGTCGACGGCATTCACCTGGTCATAGCGTTTGACGAGATCGGCAACGACGATGGCGGGGGACTCGGCGGACATTCAGCCAATCTAGGGCGCGGGCGGCGGGGTGACCAGCGGGGTTTCGCCGATCGCCGCCGACCGGGCCGGGGCCTGCCGACTTGCCCTACGCCCTGGCCGTCACGCCTTGGCCGCCACCGGCAGGCGGAAGGGCGCGCCCAGCCGGTTGACCGCATTGATCGTGGCGATGGCCAAAGTCAGGTCGACCAGGTCCTTGGGGTCGAACGCCGCCGCCGCGGCCGCATAAGCCTGGTCGGAAGCGTGGGTTTCGCTGAGATGCGTCACCTCTTCCGTCCAGGCCAGCGCCGCGCGCTGCTGGTCGGAAAACAGCTGCGGAACCTCTTCCCAGACCGAAACCAGCGCGATCTTGTCGGGCGACATGGTCTTGCGCAGGTCACGGGCATGCTTGTCGATGCAATGGGCGCAGCCGTTGATCTGGGAGGCACGCAGGAACACGAGATGGACAAGCTCGTCGGGCAGGTTCGTGTTCTTCGTGACGTAGTGATAAAGGCCGGTGACGGCCTTTGCGCCCTCGGGCGCGACTTCATACCAAGCCAAGCGTGCCATTGATCTGCCTTTCCTTGTCGATCGGGCGTGCTTCATCCTTCGCCGGCACGGGGCACGGCGTTGGGGTGGGGTTTCCGGGGGCCGTCTTAGCGCGGCGAGCGGCGCCCCTTCCTGACGGCAGTGATCCGGGCCGTTTCACGCGCCGCCGTCCGCGCGTGAAACCAGTCGGCGACCAGGGCTTCGAATTCAGGCGGTCGCCCGCCGCGCATGAGATCGGCCAGGGTCGTCCTGCCCAGTTCCTCGCGCATCTGCCGTTCGGCGCGCAGCATCACGGCATGGATGCGGCAGACCCCGGAAACCGACCAGGCCGGCGGCGAGCCGCCGAACAGGACGCAGCCGCGGCGCACTTCCTTGCAATCGAACAGCTTGCGGTCGCCTTCGATGGCATCGACCACGTCGAGCACCGTGACCTCGGCCGCCGGCCGGGCCAGCGCGTAGCCGCCGCTGATGCCGTCGGTCGAGCTGACGATCCCGGCCTTCTCGAGCTTGGGCATGATCTTGGCCACCATGGCGGCCGGAATGCCCTGCATCTCCGCGAGATCGCGGCTGCTGGGACGCCGGGGATGGTCGGCCATCAGCCACAGCACGGTGTGCAGGCCATACTCGACCGACACGCCGTAAAGGCTGGGCCCTTCCCTGGGCGGGCCGGAGAGATCTGCGTCACGAGACATAACGCAACCTAACTAGGTCTGCGTTAGGAGTCCATGGCAAAAAGGCGCCGCGACGGGAACCGGCGGCCCGTCTAGAGGGCGCGGGGCGGTGTGACCAGTGGGGCCAGCAAAGAATGCTGCGGCGAGACGAACGGGTTGACCACGGTCAGGCCACGCCACGTGAACCCGTCCTGCATGTCGTCGGACAGCAGCAGACGGCACCCTGCTTCGGCAGAAACACTCAAGATGACCGCATCCCACAAGCCGAAGCGGTGATCGACAGTCAGGTCCGCGGCGGCCAGCAACGCGGCAGACGATGTCTCGATCACGGAAAAAGGGCGGTGCCAGTCGAGAACGGCTTGCCGGGCATCGGCCGGCGACCGCCGGGCCTTGCGCACCAGGACATGAAACAGTTCGCCCAAAACCTGCACGGGGATGACCACCTGCGCAGGTGCAAGCCGATCGATCAGATCATGCGCAAGCGCCTGACGCGCGTCGTCATTGATGCCTTCGGCGTAAGCGAGGACATTCGTGTCGAGCGCGATCTTCATGATCAGTCGTAAAGATCGTCACGCGACCAGGAGCCGACCTTCACGACCGGGGTTTTGGCGAGACGGGCCAGCAGAACCGCCTTCGCGGCTTCAGCCGTGCGTTCGTCCCTGTCGATCGGAACGATACGGGCCACAGGTTTGCCATGGCTGGTCACGACATAGCTGCGCCCTTCGCGCACATGCCGAAGCAGGGTTGAGAAGTTTCGGTTGGCGTCGGCTGCCGATACGGCCTCATCCATAATGCCGCCCTCAATTAAAGTAGTGATATCACCTACTTTAATTGAGGACAGACATCATCGCAACTGGCTGGATCTACTTCGCGAAGATCATCGACTTGTCGGCGAAGGCCTTGAATTCCAGGGCGTTGCCGCAGGGGTCCAGGAAGAACATCGTGTACTGCTCGCCGACCTCGCCCTTGAAGCGAACATAAGGTTCGATGATGAACTTGGTGCCGACGGCGCGCAGCTTGTCGGCCAGGGCCTGCCACTGGTCGATTTCCAGGATGACGCCGAAATGGCGGACCGGGACCTGTTCGCCGTCGACGCCCGAGGTCTGCTTGTGGCCGACTTCCTCGGGCGCCAGATGGGCGACGATCTGGTGGCCGTAGAAATCGAAATCGACCCACTGGTCGGACGAGCGGCCCTCGGGGCAGCCCAGCACGCCGCCGTAGAACGAGCGGGCGACGGCGATGTCATCGACGGGGAAAGCAAGGTGGAACGGCTGCATGGCTGAACAAATCCCAACGGAGGAAATCTTTTTGCTGCGCCGCATCCTAGTGGCGGATTGCTTGGCGACAAGCGATATTGTCGCGCGATGAATTGAGGAAAACTCAAGACTGGGACCATGGCCGAACCCTCGCTGAATGCCCTGCGGGCCTTTGCCGTCGCCGCGCGCACCGGCAGCCTGGCACGTGCCGCCGAAACGCTGGGCGTGACGCCCGGCGCGGTCAGCCGGCTGATCCGCCAGCTGGAAACCGATCTGGGGCTGGCGCTGTATCGCCGCACCGCCCGCGGCATCGTCCTGACCGAGGCGGGCGCGGCCTATGCCGTGCCGCTGGCCGATGCCTTCGACCGCATCGGCGCGGCGACCCGCGCGGTGCGCCGGCGGCGCGAACATCGCCTGGCGCTCAGCCTGATGCCGACCTTTGCCATGCGCTGGCTGATGCCGCGGCTGCACCGGTTCCAGGGTTTGAGCCCCGGCACGGCGGTCGAGGTCACGGTGTCCGAACGCCCGGTCGATTTCGCGGCCGAGCCGATCGACCTGGCGGTGCGGCTGACCGCGGGCGGCTGGCCCGGCGCCACTGCCGAGCGGCTGATGGGCGAGACCGTGGCGCTGGTGGCCAGCCCCGCATTGCTGGCGATGAGGCCGATCCGCTCGGCCGCCGACATCCTGGACCATACGCTGCTGGTCCATTCGACCCGGCCGCAGGCCTGGGCCGAATGGTTCGGCCAGGCGGGGCTCGACCCCGCGCTGATCAGGCCGGGGCCGGCCTTCGAACACTTCTTCCTGTCGATTGCGGCGGCCGAATCGGGCATGGGCCTGGCCCTGGTGCCGCGGTTGTTCATCACCGACGACCTGGCCCGCGGCCGGCTGGCCGAACCCTTGCCCATTGCGGTCGAACGGGTGGAAAGTTACTGGATCGGCCATGCCCCGGGACGCGAACGCGATCCGGTCATCGCCACCTTCAAGGCCTGGCTGAAAACCGAGGCCGCGGCCGGCTGACGGACGGACCGGATTGGGTTAGGGTCCGCCCCGGAATAAGACTCGAGTCGAAGGAATGCGCAGTTGAGCAGCGACGAAACCCTGGCCGGACCGATGGCCGACGAGATGGAACAGCGCCGGCGCTGGCAGCCGCGGACCGCCTTTGCCGAACGCACCTCGCCGGAATCGGTGGTGCGGCGCTGCGAACCGGACGAGCCGGTCTTCGTGCTGCGTGCCCATGACGGTACGGCGGTGCGCGCGATCGGCTGGTACGTCCAGCTGCTGCGCGTGTCGGGCCAGCCCGAGGCCAAGGTCCAGAGCGTCATCGCCGTCGCCCGCGCCTTCAAGGCCTGGCCGGAAAAGGAATGGCCGACGATCGATTTCACGTCGGACGAGACCGGCTGGCGCCAGCGCCACCGCATCCGCACCGCGGCCGAAGAACTGGCCGAGGGCGAATCGGTGCTGAACCGCGCCGCCGACGACGAGCCGGTGTTCGTGCTGCGCGCCCGCGACCCGCTGGCCGCGATGACCGTGCTGTGGTGGGCCCACAATGCCGTCGGCGCCGGCGGCGGCGAACGCAAGTACAACGCCGCCCTGGAAGTCGCGATGGCGATCGAACGCTGGCGCGGCCGCCGCGGCCTGGTCGGCACCGCCGCCGCGGTGGTCGAGCCGCTGCCGCCGCCGGTCGCGGTCGAGGCCCCGGCCGAGGAAGAGGCCGCCACCCCCGCCGATACCCGGCTGCGCTATCGCATCGAGGCGATCGCGCCGGTCGCGACCGAGGTCAAGCTGACCGGGCTGGACGGCGCGGGCAACCGCACGCTGCGCTGGTCGCCGGTGTTCGTCGACCGCTTCGCCCTGGCACCGGGCGACGTGGTCGTCGTCGATCCCTCCAGCCCGCGGGCCTTCGTCGCGGTCGAGAAGCCGGACGGGCAGATCCTGGGCTGGTAGGCCCGTCTACCAGCGCAGGACGCGGCCGCCCGCCCAGGCCCCCACCGCGGCGGCCGACAGCACCGCCGGGACATGCCAGGTGGCGATGAACAGCAGCGAGCCTTCCGGGCAGTGCAGCATGTACATCGCCGCGGCCAGCCCCCCGGCGGCAAGGCCCGCCACCGCCCCGGCCGCCCGCGGCCGGACCGGCGCGCCGCGCCGCAGGGCCAGCAGCATCCCGCCCAGCATGGGCAGCGAAAACAGGAAGACCAGGGAATAGCAGGCCAGCGGCTGGTCGCCGATCAGACGCGGCAGCCAGCCGGCCGTGCCGCCGCGCAGCAGTTCGACGGCGATGCCGACGGCCAGCAGCACCGCCGGCACGGCGGCCCAGCGCCACCGGAACCCGGCATCGGGCCGGCCCGCCCGCGCCGCCGCGGCAAGGCCGCCCGCCGCCAGCAGCCCGGCCGCGGCAAGGGTCACGCCGAGGGTCAGCCCCGGCCCGTGGGCCAGATGCGGGTTGCGCGACAGGCCGAACCAGATTGCAGCGAATGGCGGGATCGCCATCACGACGGTCGCGGCGACAAGGTCGGCCCACAGCGGCCGCGCATGGGGCCGGGGCCGTGCGCCCAGATCGGCCGCCAGGCCACGGATCAGATCGTCGGTTTTCATGCCCCCCATTCCCCGAACATCGCGGCCAATGCGGCCAGGCCGCGGTGCAGCGCGACATAGACCGCGCCGCGCGACAGGTTGAAACGCCGCGCGGTTTCCGCGACCGTCGCCCCGTCCACCGCCAGGGCGGTCACGATCTGGCGCTGGCGCGCGGGCAGGGCCGCCAGGAAACGCTCGACCGGTGCCGGCGGCTCGGCCGCCGGGGTCGACAGCGTTTCGGCAAAATCCTCGATCGGCAATTCGGCGCGGGCGCCCCGGCGCCGGACGATGTCGACCGCCTTGTAGCGGGCGATCGCCCGCAGCCAGGGCAGGAACGGCCGCGCCGGGTCCCAGGTATGGCGCTTGACGTGCAGGGCCAGCAGGGTTTCCTGCACCACATCCTCGACGTCATGGGTTTCCAGGCCGGTGCGGCGCAATGCCGTCGCCGCGAAGCTGCGCAGTTCCGGCGCGATCTCGCCGAGCAGCCGGGCATAGGCCTCGGCATCGCCGCCGCGCGCGGCCAGCATCGCCGCAGCCCATCGCCCTTCCCGTCCGGTGTCCCCGCCGTCCTGCCCCATCGCCCCGCCTGACCATCACGAAGCCGTGAGGCTGCGTAAGATGCCGCCATCCTAGACCGAACAAGTTGGAAAGGCCGCTCACGATCGAGCGACCGCCCGAACTCTCTTCGACGGTGGCGGAGGTTTGCGAATGCCCGAACGGACACCCGACTGGCGCTGTGCGATCGCCGTCATGGCCAAGGCGTCGGCGCCGGGCCGCACCAAGACCCGGCTGGTGCCGCCGCTGAATGCCGACCAGGCGGCCGCGTTCAACACCGCCTTCCTGCAGGATATCGCGGCCAATCTGCTGACGGCCGCGCGGTCCGCGCCGATCGACGGCTACATGGCCTACGGGCCGCCGGGGGCCGCCGGTTTCTTTCGCCGCCGCCTGCCCGCGTCGATCGGTCTGATCGAAGTCTGGCAACCCGATTTCGGCGACTGCCTCTACCAGACCATCCGCGACCTGCTGGCACGCGGTCACGATGCGGCGGTGGTCCTGAATGCCGACAGCCCGACCCTGCCCACGGCGCTGCTGGTCGAGGCCGCCGACTGGCTGGCCCGGCCGGGGGATCGCGCGGTGCTGGGCCCCGCCGCCGACGGCGGTTATTACCTGCTGGGCCTCAAGGCGCCGCATCGCCGGATGTTCGACGATATCGACTGGAGCACCGAGCGCGTCGCCGCCCAGACATTGGCCCGTGCCCGCGACATCGGCCTCGACGTCCATATCCTGCCCGCCTGGTACGACGTCGACGACCTGGCCGCGCTGCGCCTGCTGCATGGCGAACTGTTCGGCGGGTCTTCGTTCGATCCCGATCTGGCCCCCTATGACGCGGTGCATACCGCCGACCTGATGATGGCGCTGGGCCAGGCGTCTTTCGCCGCCCGCCTGGCGCCCCCTGCCCCGGAAAGGATTCCCAGTGTCGGCCATGTCTGAAATCGCGATCGACCCGCGGCGGTATTTCACGGCGGTCGCCCGCGACGACACGGCCGAACGCCCGGTCTGCCTGTATCTGGAAACCACCAACCGCTGCAACCTGCTGTGCACCACCTGCCCGCGCACCTATGAGGAGCTGGAGCCGCCGGCGGACATGAGCTGGCCGCTGTTCACCCGCATCGTCGACCAGATCCCGGGCCTTGCCCGCGCGGTGCTGCATGGCGTCGGCGAACCGATGCTGGTCAAGGACCTGCCGCGCATGGTCGCCTATCTCAAGGCGCGCGGCACCTATGTCCTGTTCAACACCAACGGCACGCTGCTGAACGAACGCAACGGGCGCGCGCTGATCGCGGCCGGTCTGGACGAACTGCGCGTGTCGCTGGACGCCGCCGATGCCCGGACCTATCGCGCGATCCGCGGCAAGGATTTCTTTGCCCGCATCCTGCGCAACGTCAGGGCCTTTCGCGACCTGCAGCGGCGCGAAGGCCATGTCCGGCCCCGGGTTTCGGCCTGGCTGACCGGCCTGCGCGAAACCATCGCCGACCTGCCCGCCTTTGTCCGGGTGGCAGCCGATGCCGGGGTCGAGGAAGTCTACCTGCAGCGGCTGGTCTTTTTCGAGGACGAGGCGATCGGCCGGGCCCGGCCCGACCAGGCGCTGTACGAGCGGCTGACGCGCGAGGAAACCGGCCATATCGAGGCCGCGGCCGAGGTCGCCCGCCAGCTCGGCCTGACCTTCAGCGCCTCGGGCGCCGCCTCCGAGCCCGGCGTCAGCCTGCGCCGGCAGGATGACGGTTCGCCCTGGGCCAGCTGCCGCCGGCCCTGGTCGGTCATGTACATCACCGCCAACGGCCGCGCCCTGCCCTGCTGCATCGCGCCCTTTTCGCAGCGCGGCTACGAGAACTATACACTGGGCGACGCGACCCAGGCGACGCTGCGCGACATCTGGGAGGGGCCGGCCTATGCCGCCTTCCGCGCCGCGCTGACCTCGGACAACCCGCCGCCGGCCTGCAGCGGCTGCGGCCTGCGCTGGAGCCTTTGATGACCGCCCCGCGCATCGCCGTGGCGATCCCGACACTGAACGAGGCGGAATCGATCGGCACGGTCGTGGCCGGGATTCCGCGCCCGCCGGTCGCCCGCATCATCGTCGCCGACGGCGGCAGCACCGACGACACCGTGGCGATCGCGCGCCGTGCCGGGGCCGAGGTGATCGCGGCTGGACGCGGCTACGGCCGGGCGTGCCTGGCCGCGGCGGCGGCCGCCGCCGATGCCGACATCATCGTGTTCATGGACGGCGACGGCGCCGACGATCCGCGGCATATCGCCGACCTCGTGGCCCCGATCGCGGCGGGCGCCCGCGATTTCGTCATCGGCTCGCGCGTGCGGGGCCGGCGCGAGGCCGGCAGCATGGGGTGGCACCAGGTCGCCGCCGGGCTGGCCGCCGGCTGGGCGACGGGGCTGATCTACGGGGTGCGCTATACCGACATGGCCGCCTTCCGCGCGATCCGCCGCGAAGCGCTGATGGCGCTGGGCATGCGCGAAATGACCTATGGCTGGAACCTGGAGATGCAGATGCGGGCGGCCCGCGCCGGCCTGCGCATCGCCGAAATTCCGGTTCCCTGCCACCGGCGCCTGGGCGGCACCTCAAAGGTGGCGGGCAGCCTGGGCGGCAGCCTGCGCGCCGGCAGCCGGATCCTGACGACCTTTGCCCGCGTCGCGGCCGGGTCATGAAGGTGCTGGCGGCCGCCCTGGTGCTGGGCCTGATCGCCACCGCGGCACCGGCCCAGACGCCGCAGGAAAAGATGCAGCGCCGCTTTCCCCAGCCGGTGCGCGTCGGCGACCTAGTCGGCCTGCCCGTGCTGGACGAGAACGACGTGACGATAGGGCGCATCGCCCAGGTCGTGACCGACCAGGCCGGCAACGTGCTGCTGATCGTGCCTTACGGCAGCTGGACGGCGTGGCGGCGGCGGCCGGTCGCCGTGCCGGTCGAGGTGGTGGCGATGCTGGGCCGCCAGGTCGCCGCCATCGACATGCCCCGGTCGGCGTTCGACGCCGCGCCCGACTGGGCCGGCGGCCCGGCCGCGGTGCTGGGGCCCGACGATATCGTCCGCGTCGCCCTGACGCGGCGCTGAAGGGGCGGAGGAAGACGATGACGCGGCAGATGCATCCCGTGGCCATCCGCATCATGCACTGGCTGAACGCCCTGGCGATGCTGGTGATGGTGACGAGCGGCTGGAAGATCTACGAGGACGAGCCCCTGTTCGGCACCGTCCGCTTTCCCGACGCGATCACCCTGGGCGGCGAGGCGCAGGGGGCATTGCAGTGGCACTATGCCGGCATGTGGCTGCTGGTCGGCAACGGCCTCGCCTATGTCGCCTACGGGCTGGCGACCGGCCGGTTCCGCCGGCTGTGGCTGCCGATCCGGGCGGCCGATGTCGCCGCCACCCTGCGCGACGCGCTGCGCCTGCGCCTGGCCCATGACGACCCCGGGCATTACAACGCCGTGCAGAAGGTGATGTATGTCGGCGTGCTGGCGATCGGCCTGGTGCAGGTCGTGTCGGGGCTGGCGATCTGGAAGCCGGTGCAGTTCGCCGCGCTGACCGCGCTGTTCGGCGATTTCCAGGGCGCGCGCCTGGCCCATTTCGCCGGCATGGCCGCGATCGTGGGGTTCGTGTTCGTCCACGCGACGCTGGCGCTGATCGTGCCGCGGACATTGATCGCCATGCTGACCGGGGGGACACGATGACCAGGCCGGCCACGCCGTCCCGTTTCCGTCCGGCGCAGCCCGTGGCACCGACCGCCGAACAGCGCGGCCTGATCGCGGCGATCGACCGGCGGCGCGTCCTGCGCGGCGGTTTCAGCCTGGGCGCGCTGGCCATGCTGACCGGCTGCGACGTCACGAACGACGCGGCGGTGCAGCGCGCCTTGAAGGCGATCTCACGCTGGAACGACCGCGTCCAGGCCGCGCTGTTCCGGCCCGACCGGCTGGCCCCGACCTATGACCGGTCGCAGGTGGTCAAGCCGCCGCGCTTCAACGCCTATTACGGCATCGAGGATGTCGAACCGGTCGACGGCGCCACCTGGCGGCTGGAGCTGGCCGGCCGCATCGCCGACAAGCGGCCCTGGACCCTGCGCGACATCAACGCGCTGCCGGCGCAGGAGTGGATCTACCGTCATGTCTGCGTCGAGGGCTGGGACTATATCGGCCAATGGTCGGGGCCCAGCTTTCGCCTGTTCCTGGAACGGGTCGGTGCCGACCTGACGGCAAAATACGTGGCCTTTCGCTGTGCCGACGGCTACACCGGCTCGATCGACATGCCGAGCGCCCTGCACCCGCAGACCATCCTGGCGACCGGTTATGCCGACGAACCGATCGCCGATCCCTTCGGATTTCCGCTGCGGCTGCGCACCGCCGTCAAGCTCGGCTTCAAGAACCCGAAATGGATCACCGCGATCGAAGTGACCAACGACTATCCCGGCGGCTATTGGGAGGATCGCGGATTCAACTGGTTCAGCGGCCTCTGATTTCGCGCATGCGCCCATGCCCGCGATCCTGCCGACGCTGATCGCCGGGCTGGGCCTGCTGGTCCTGTGGACGGCGATCGGCCTGGCGCCGGCCCGGCGGATCGTGCCCGCCGCGCTGGCCCCGGCGCTGGCGCCGGTGGTCGGCTGGGCCGTGCATGCAGCCCTTGCCCTGCCCTGGTGCCTGGTGGCCGGCTGGTCGGTCGCCAGCGTCGCGGGGCTGGCCGGCACGCTGGCCGCGGCCGGGCTGGCGGGGGTCGGGCTGGCGGGGCGCCGCCCGCCGGTCGCGGACGACGATCCGCCCGCGGTGCCGGTCCGCACCTGGATCCTGGCCGTGATCGTCGCGCTGGCGATCGCGAATGCCGTAACCCCCAAGGGTGCCGAGGGCGGCATCGTGCTGTCGGCGCCGATCTTCGACCATGCCAAGGTCGCCATCATCGACGAGATCACGCGGGTCGGCGTGCCGCCCGGCAATCCCGTCTTCGGCGACGGCCCCGCCGCCGGCCGGCTGGCCTATTATTATCTGTGGCATTTCAGCGCGGCCCAGCTGGCGCTGGTGACGGGCCTGAGCGGCTGGGAAGCCGACATGGCGCTGACCGGTGCCACCGCCTGGGCGTCGCTGATGCTGATGGCGGCGCTGGCCGTAGGCATGGCACGCCGGCGGTCGGCGGCCGACTGGACCATCCTGCTGGCATTGGCGGGATCGTTGCGTCCGGTCCTGGCGATGATCTGGCCCGCACCGGCCCTCGATGCGGTGTTGCGGCCGGCGACCGGGCTGGGCGCCTGGGTATTCCAGTCGGCCTGGGCACCGCAGCATCTGATGTCGGCAGCGGTCGTCGTGGCGGCGCTGCTGCTGGTGGGGCGGCTGGCCGCCCGGCCGGATCGGGCCGGCACCGCCCTTCTGGCCTTGCTGGCGGCATCGGCCTTCGGCGCCTCGACCTGGACGGGCGGCCTCACCTTCGCCGCCGCGGCGGCGCTGGCCGGCACGATCCTGGCCTGGCGCGCCGCGCCCCCGGGGCGCTGGCGGTTCCTGCGCGACGCGGCCCTGGCCGGGGCCGGGGCGCTGGTCCTGGCCCTGCCGCTGCTGCACGACCAGGCCGCCGCCACCGCCGCACGCGGCATCGGCAGCCCGATCGGCATCGGCCCCTACCCGGTTCTGGGACCGGCGATGCCGTCGATACTGAATTTTCCCGCCTATTGGCTGGTGCTGCTGCCGGTAGAATTCCCCGCCATCCTGGCGGCCGGCGGCTGGGCGCTGGCCCGGCGGTGGCGCGGCGGCAGGCCGGCGATCGTCTGCCTGGGATCGCTGGTCGCCGCAGGCCTCGTCCTGGCCTGGGCGGGGCAGAGCCGCATCGGCGACAACAACGACCTGGCCTGGCGCGCCGCCCTGCCCGCCGTCATGGTGCTGACCGGTGCCGCAGCCGCCGGCCTGTCCGACTGGATCGCGGCGCGCGCCCGCCTGGCGGTCGCGGCCGGCGTGGTCCTGGCGGGGCTTGGCCTGGTGGACGGCGTGCTGGACCTGCATGGCTATGCCACCGCCGGTGGAGCGGTGTCGGCGGATTTCGCCACCGACGCCGCCATGTGGCAGGCGGTGCGCCGCCATGCCGGCCCCGCGGACCGGGTCGCCGCCAATCCGATGCTGGAAGCCGCCCTGACGCCCTGGCCGGTCAACATTTCCTGGGCGCTGCAGGCCGACCGCCGATCCTGCTTTGCCGGGCGCGAGATGGTGCTGGCCTTTGCCCCGCTGTCGCGGGCACGCCGCGAGGACATCGACGCCCAGTTCCGCCGGGTGTTCGACGGGCAGGGCACCCCGGCCGACATCGCCGCGCTGGCTGGCGATTACGGCTGCCGGATCGCGGTCGTGACCGCCCGCGACGGCGCGTGGCGGCACGACCCCTTCGCGGCAAGCCTGCACTATCGTGCGGTCGAGGAACGGCCCGGGGCGTGGCGCATCTACGAGGCGACGGGGCGGTGAAACCGGCCCGCGAAGCCGCGTTGCGGCCAGGGGGCTTTCTCAGTATACAGGGGCCCTGTCGAGAATAGGTCCCCCGATGAACAGTCGCCCCAGCCTGGCACCTTCGGAGGTGCTGGCCCTTCTGTGGCGCCACCGGGCGCTGGTCATGCGCCTTACCCGCCGCGAAATCGCCGCCCGCTATACCGGATCGCTGTTCGGCCTGGCCTGGACCATCGTCACCCCGCTGGTGATGCTGGCGATCTACACCTTCATCTTCGGGGTGATCTTTCCGGTCAAATGGCCGCTGCCCGGCGAGGCCGGCACCGGCCAGTTCGCCCTGATCCTGTTCATCGGGATGGTGCTGTTCCAGTTCTTTTCCGAATGCATCAGCCGTTCGCCCGGGCTGGTGCTGGAAAACGTCTCCTACATCAAGAAGGTGGTGTTTCCGCTGGAAATCCTGCCCTGGGTGGCGGTGCTGCATGCCGGGTTCAACACCCTGGTCGCGACCGGCGTGCTGGTCGTGGCCTATCTGGGGCTGGCCGGCCTGCCGCCCCTGACCGCCATCGCCGTGCCGCTGACCGCCCTGCCCCTGCTGCTGATCACCCTGGGGCTGACCTGGATCCTGGCGTCGTTGGGCGTGTTCCTGCGCGACCTGCGCCAGCTGGTCGCCCTGCTGACCATGGGCCTGATGTTCCTGACGCCGATCTTCTATCCGGTGTCGGCGGTGCCGCCCCAGTATCACTGGGTATTGCACCTGAACCCGATCGCGCCGGTGATCGAGAATACCCGCCAGGCGCTGATCTTCGGCCACTGGCCCGACTGGCCGGCGCTGGGGCTGCATATCCTGGTCAGCTATGCCATCGCCTGGATCGGGCTGGTCTGGTTCCTGAAGACCAAGAAGGGTTTCGCCGACGTTACTTGACAGGCCCGCTTTGCTTGACCTGTACCGGCAAACGGCCCATACAAGCCGTCACCCCGCGCCCCCGCCAGGTCTTTTCCCGCGACATCATGCCAATGGTGAGTAGTTAAAATGCATTTGAGCTCGTTTCAGCACATGGAAACGCTGGTCAAGCAGCATCTTGACGAAAACCGCCGCCTGAAGATCGTCGACATCGGGTCCTACGACGTCAACGGCACCTATGGCACGCTGTTCAAGGGCCGGCCCAACTGGACCTACCAGGGCGTCGACCTGGAGGCCGGGCCGAATGTCGACATCGTCCTGAAGGACCCCTACACCATCCCGCTGGCCAGCGATTCGGTCGACCTGATCGTGTCGGGCCAGGCCTTCGAGCATGTCGAGTATTTCTGGCTGAGCTGGCTGGAGATGACCCGGATCGTCAAGCCGGGCGGCATGATCTTCCTGATCGCCCCATCGCGCGGACCGGAACACCGCCACCCCCAGGATTGCTGGCGCTTCTACCCCGACAGCTATCGCGCCCTGGCCAAATACGGCAGTTTCGAACTGGTCGACGTCCATACCGACTGGACCCCGCATGACGACCCGGATTCGAGCCATTGGGGCGATACGGTCGGCGTGTTCCGCAAGGGCCGCGAGACGCTGCCCGCCCGGGTGCTGCGCGCGGTATTGAACACCGCCGCCCACATGTACCTGCGTCAGAGCGCACTGGCCAAGAGCTGATGGATACCTTCACGACGTCAAAGGCTGCCCTGCTGCAGCCGGCGCGGCTGACGCCGCAAAGCGCCTGGATCGGGCATATTCCGTTCGCCGGCTGGCTGATCAAGGAATTCCGCCCGCGCGTCCTGGTCGAGCTGGGCACCCATGCCGGCGATTCCTACCTGGCGTTCTGCCAGGCGCTGCGCGAACACGACGTCGACGCCAAATGTTATGCCGTCGACACCTGGCAGGGCGACGAACACGCCGGCTTCTATGCCGAGCAGATCTACCTGGACCTGTATCGCTACCACCAGGAACGGTACGCGGCGTTCTCGCAGCTGTTGCGGATGACGTTCGACGACGCGCGGACCTATTTCGGGCCCGATTCCGTCGACCTGCTGCATATCGACGGGCTGCATACCTACGACGCGGTCAAGCACGACTTCGAAACCTGGCTGCCGACGATGACGTCGCGCGGCATCGTGCTGTTCCACGACATCAACGTCCACGAGCGCGAATTCGGCGTGTGGCAGTTGTGGGCCGAGATTTCCAAGCAGTATCCGAGCTTCGAATTCACCCACGCCCACGGCCTGGGCGTGCTGCTGGTCGGGTCGGACTATGCCGGGCCCGAGCGCCCCGAACTGCTGCGCCGCCTGGATGAATCGGCGCCGATCTTCCCGCGGCTGGGCGAACGGCTGGTCTGGGCCCGCCGGGTGCAGACCCGCGAGGAAGAGATCGGCGAGCTGCGCCAGAAGGTCGAGGCGGCCGAGAAGGCCGCCGTCGAGCACGAGGCCGTCGGCAGCTATGCCAAGGGCCTGGAAGTGCATGTCGCCAACCTGGATGCCCGGATCGGCGACCTGCAGGGCCAGTTGGCCGAAACCGAGCGGCAGCGCGACAAGGTCGAGCTGCAATGCGCGACCCTGGACCCCCATATCCGCAACCTGACCAGGATCGTCGCCGACCAGGCCGCCAATATCGGCCGGCTGGAGCGCAGCCTGGCCGAGCGCGAGGCCGCACTGGCCGACACCGCCCGGCGGCTGAACGAGGAATCGGCCGCCCATGGCCGCAATGTCTGGACGCTGCAGCACGAGATCGCCGCGTTGCGCGGATCGACCAGCTGGAAGATCACCGCGCCGGTACGCTGGTCGGGTCGCAAGGCCAAGGGGCTGAAGCGGCGGGTGTCGACCTTTGCCGCCCTGGCCGGCCATGCCCGCGAGGTCGGTTACGCCAAGACGTTGACCCATATCGTCACCGCCTATCGCCAGGACGGCATCCGCGGCATCCGCACCGGCATGGCGCGCGCCCATCTGCGGACCGTCGGCCCGCTGGGCGAGGTGATGCCGGCGCCGGTCGCGACGCCGTGGCAGCCCCAGCGCCTGCGCGAAGTGCGCCGCCACGACAAGCCGGTCGACATCGTCGTCTGCGTCCACAATGCGCTGGACGATGTCGCCCGCTGCCTGGAATCGGTCGCCCGCCACACCTTTCCGCCCTATCGCCTGATCATCGTCGATGACGGCAGCGAGGCGCCGACCAGGGAATATCTGGAGAATTTCGTGCTGGGCCAGCCCGCGACGCTGATCCGCCACGACGAGGCCAAGGGGTATACGCTGGCCGCCAATGTCGGCATGCGCGCCTCGACCGCCGAATACCTGGTCCTGCTGAATTCGGACACCGTCGTCTCGCCCTTCTGGCTGGACCGGCTGGTCGAATGCGCCGAATCCGACCTGCGCATCGGCGCCGTCGGGCCGGTGTCGAACACCGCGTCCTGGCAATCGGTGCCGCGGATCTTCGACGCCGACGGCGACTGGGCCGACAATGCCCTGCCCGAGGGGTGGACCGTCGCCGATTTCGCCGAGCAACTGGCGCAATCGTCGTCGCGCGTCTTCCCGCAGGTCGGTTTCCTGAACGGTTTCTGCATGCTGATCACGCGCCGCATGCGCGACCAGCTGGGCCTGTTCGACGAGGAAACCTTCGCCCGCGGCTATGGCGAGGAAAACGACTACTGCCTGCGCGCCGTCGCCGCCGGCTGGCGCCTGGCCATCGCCGACGACGCCTATGTCTTCCATGCCCAGTCGAAGAGCTATTCGCACGAGCGCCGCCAGGCCCTGGTCGAGGCCGCCGGCAAGGCGCTGGAAGCCAAGCATCCGCGCGCCAGCATCGATGCCCAGCTGCACATGACCTGCGACCACCTGGCGCTGTTCTCGCTGCGCCATCGCGCCCAGATCATCGACCAGCGCCTGGCCTGGCGCGAACGGGCCGCGCGCCATGCCGGCAAGCGTGTCCTGTTCCTGCTGCCCTCGGCCGGGGCCGGCGGCGGGTCGAACGTCGTGGTGACCGAGGCACGCGCGATGCGCGCCCTGGGGGTCGATGCGATCATCGCCAATGTCGAACACCACCGCCATCTGTTCGCGGCGGGCTACCCGAACCTCGACATTCCCGTCATCTACCTGAAGTCGGGCACCGAACCCTTCGTGTCGGCGGTCGAGGGGCTGGACAAGGTCGCGCGCGACTTCGACGCCGTCATCGCCACCGCCTTCCATACCGTCGACTGGATGCACGACCTGGCCGGCGGCCATGCCGCGCTGGGTTATTACATCCAGGATTACGAACCCGATTTCTTCGAGCAGGGCAGCGAGCGGCACAAGCAGGCCGTCGCCAGCTACCAGACCATTCCCGGCCTGAAGATGTTCACCAAGACCCGCTGGAACCGCCAGACCCTGGCCGACCGGCTGGGTGCCGAGGCGACCGAGGTGGGGCCCAGCTACGACTGGGACCTGTTCCACCCCGACGTCACCTATGTCGAGGACAGCGCCGCCGTCCGCATCGTCGCCATGGTCCGCCCCGCGACGCCGCGGCGCGGCCCCGCCATCACGATGGAAGTGCTGCGCCGGCTGAAGCAGAAGTTCGGGCCGCGCGTCGCCATCACCATCTTCGGCACGCAGATGGACGATCCCCGGCTGCAGGCGCTACCGCATGACTTCGAATTCGCCTGCGCCGGCGAACAGCCGGTCGAGGGTGTCGCCCACCTGCTGCGCCATGCCGACCTGTTCCTGGACCTGTCGGTGTTCCAGGCCATGGGGCTGACGGCGATGGAGGCGATGGCCTCGGGCGCCGCGGTGATCGGCCCGGCCGGCAGCGGGCTGGAGGAAGTGATCGTCCACGAGGAAAACGGCCTGCTGATCGACACCCAGGACGTCGAGGCCTGCACGGCCGCGGCCGAGCGGGTGGTCGGCGACGTGAATTTCCGCAACAAGCTGCGCCGCAACGGGTTCGACGTCGCGCGTTTCCATCCGGAAGCGTCCGCGGCCCGGATCCTCGACGTCCTGTTCCCCGAAGAAAGCTGAAGTCACGAGCGATGGCGATGACGTCCAAGCCCGGCCCGTTGCGCGTCCATGTCCTGTTCGAATATGCCGGCGACCATCGGCGCGAGCCGCATGGCTGCGGGTTCATCCGCCTGTTGCGGCCCCTGAGCCATCCGAGCGTCGCCGACCGCATCCGGCTGACCTCGGGGCTGGATCTGCCCGACGAGGGCGAGTTCGACGTCGTCATCATCGAGCGGCTGTGGGACAACGTCGCCCGCAGCGACCGGTTCTCGGACCTGCTGCGGCGCATGCGCCGGCGCGGCATCCCCTATATCTATGAAATCGACGACGACCTGATCAACGTCAACGCCCGCGCCGGCGACCGGCTGTGGCCCAACCTGGACCAGCGGCTGTCGGTGCGGCGCCTGGCCCGCCAGGCCGACGGCGTGATCGTATCGACCAAGTCGCTGAAGCGCGAATTCCTGGCCTACAACCCGCATGTCGAGGTGGTGCCCAACTACCTGGACGAACGGCTGTTCACGCCCGGCCCCCGGCCGGTCCGCCCCGACGACGGCACTGTCGTCTTCGGCTATATGGGCACCTATACCCATCTGGAAGACCTGATGGGCATCATCGCGCCGCTGCGCCGCGTGCTGCACCGCGAGCGGCATCGCGTCCGGTTCGAGCTGGTCGGCGTCGGCCATCGCGAGGAACTGGAGGCGCTGATGCCGGGCCTGCCCGTCACCCTGCGCGACGTGCCGGTGGCCAGCGTGCCCTATATCCCCTTCGTCCAGTGGATGATCGACAACCTGGCCTGGGATTTCGCCATCGCGCCGCTGCATGACAGCCGGTTCGCCCGCTCGAAATCCGACATCAAGTTCCTGGATTATTCGGCGCTGGGCATTCCCGGCATCTATTCCGACGTCGAAGCCTATCGCCACACCGTCGAGCACGGCCGCACCGGCCTCGTGGTCCCCGAGGATTCAGCCGCCTGGGAAGCGGCGCTGCACGGCATGATCGACGATCGCGCGCGGCGCCTGGCGATGGCCGAGGCGGCCGAGGCCAAGGTGCGGTCGAGCCGCATGCTGGAAACCCAGGCGCATGAATGGCTGGACGCGATCACCCGGATCGTCGAGGGCCATGCCGCCCGGAAGGCCGACGCTCAGTCCGCCTGATCGGGCGCCACCACCTCGAAATCGAGGCCCAGCAGCGGCACGCCGACCAGGCCCCTGATATTGTCGTCATGGGTGACGCGGAAGAACATCGCGTCATGCAGCCACTGGTGCTGGACATGGGCCTGCACCGAACCGTCGGCGATCGCCGCCGACACCGCATAGTCGCCCGATGCCAGGTGCGGCAGTTCGAACCGGAAGCGGGCGCGCAGCGTGTCGCCGGCCTGGGCCGGCCGCACGGCCAGCGGATCGGCCGACCAGGTATTGCGGGCAAAGATCACCTGGCCCAGGTGATCCTTGACCAGGAAACCCAGGATCGGGCTGGCCAGGTCGGTCAGCACCGCGGCCTCGATGGCCAGTTCGACCTCCTCGCCGCCCTGCAGCATGCCGCCGTCGCCGCCGACGGCGGCCAGCGTCACGTTGCGGATGCGCGCCCCGCCCTGGCCGAAGCCCGAGGTTTCCGGATCGAAATCGAAGACCTCGACCTTGGGCGCGCTGGGATTCTGCACCGTGGGGTCGACGGGCGGCGGCAGGGTCCGGCGCCGCTCGCGGTTGAAGGACAGGCTGGCCCCGCCATCGGCCTCGGCGTAGATCGAGGCGAGATAGGCTTCCATGACCGGCTTGGGGTGGCCGACCATGCGCACCGATCCGGCATCGAGCCAGACCACGCGATCGCACAGCCGCACCATGGACGCGGGGTCGTGGCTGACGAACAGGATGGTGCCGCGCTTGCGGAAACCGTCGATGAACCGCATGCATTTCTGCGAGAACGCCGCGTCGCCGACCGCCAGGATTTCGTCGATGATCAGGATGTCGGCATCGACATGGGCCGCCACGGCAAAGGCCAGGCGCGCGAACATGCCGCTGGAATAGAACTTGACCGGCTGTTCGAGGAAATCGCCGATGCCGGCGAAATCGACGATCGACTGGTAACGCGCGTCGATTTCCTCGGACGTCAGGCCCAGCAGGGCGGCAGCCAGCCGGACGTTTTCGGAACCGGTGAATTCCGGGTTGAAGCCGGCCCCCAGTTCCAGCAGCGCGGCGATGCGGCCTTTTCGTTCGACCGACCCCGTGGACGGTTCGACGGTGCCGGTGACCAGTTGCAGGAAGGTCGACTTGCCTGCCCCGTTGCGGCCGATCAGCCCGACGCTTTCGCCCCGGGCGATCGACAGGGTGACGTCGCGCAATGCCCAGTATTCTTCATAGAAGCGGCGCTTGCGCCGCCAGACCATCTGCAGCAGGCGATCGATCGGGCGGCGGTAGATCGCATAACTCTTGCCGAGGTT
>Ga0206117_100342_pt1 | contig 56962 bp, 51 predicted proteins | sample 3A5Ametagenome_FD_177997 | JGI IMG/M metagenome (GOLD analysis project Ga0206117, IMG submission 177997) | Enriched microbial communities from leaf-cutter ant dump, University of Wisconsin, Madison, United States - 3A5A | ecosystem: Environmental > Terrestrial > Nest > Insects nest > Nest dump... | reverse complement strand
AAATTTGATAAAAACTCAAAGTATTATAATACCCCGAGCGGAAAACCTGCAATCATAGTTCTATGTACACACTGGCATGACGCACGTATAATATACAATTCTGCAATACGTAAGTTGGCCGATAAGTGGGGCTTTCCGGTTGTAGAATTCGATAAGTATATCGGTTTCTCTAAAAATCACCTACACCCCGTTACCGGAAAGCAATATAGCATTTTGTATGCTCATAATAACGAGAAGGTAAATGGTGTAGAGTATGGATGGCATCCGTATAACGGAGAAGACAAGTATATACAACAACGTATGGCTGCTATATTCACCGATTTGATGAAAAAAGTTCTACCTTTGAAGTAGAATTATGCTATATTACAAAGAATATATAACCGATTCAACCCTATTGGGAATATGGAAGATAGAGGAAACCAGCGAAGAGCTGTTTTCTCTACTTGCCCATCACGAATGGATTCAGAATATATATACAGTAAAGGCAGAATCGAGAGTACTCGAAATATTATCGACGAGGATATTGATAAAAGCACTTACTGGAGAAGAAAAAGAAGTGCGCTACAACACTACAGGGAGACCATTCCTTGCCGATGAATCATATCACATGAGCGTGTCCCACACCAAAGGTTATGTAGCTGTAGCTATCAATAAAGAGAAAGCCATAGGGCTGGATGTGGAGTATATATCAGAAAAGATAAGAAGAGTACAAAGTCGTCTTATTTCGGACAAGGAATATATTCATAAGGACAATGAACTCACCCACCTCCTACTCCACTGGTCGGCAAAAGAAGCTATGTTTAAGTACCTTGATACCGAAGGTGTTGATTTCCGAAAAAATTTATTTGTAAGTAAGTTTACTCCTGAAGAGAAAGGAACATTCAATACCAGAGAGACACGGTCGCAACAACACACCGAATTTAAAGCATATTACAAGGTCGAAAAAGAGTTTGTGTTGGTATGTATTGAGGAGAAAAGCTAAAGAACGAAACCATTCAAAGATTATTATAAAACGGTAGTTTGCGAATCATTCAATATAGCAATCCGATGCTCTTTTTCCATAAACTTAAAAAACATATACAGACGATATTCAAATTCTAACCCATAATATCTATTTGCTTCATAATCAATTTTCACTTCATAGATATCGGGATTGTAGTGCAGCGGCTGACTATAACGATAATTCCATTCGTTTACCATCATTGCATTTTGCACCTTTAACGAAGATGCAGAATAGAATTCTTTGGGCTTTTGCATAAGCAAGAAAGTTTCATAACCGGGATCAAGGACTGTTATTTCGCAAAGATCATCTAAATCAATCGGCTCATTACCTTTTGTCGTAATAAGAATAATACCATTAAAACGGTTAGAATATATCAGTGGAGGATTTTCTTTAAAAACTTCTATAGACTTTATGTCATCTAATCTAAGAGTACTTAAACTATCTGACTCCATAACTATTCCATCCACAATAAAAAGAGGTGGAATAGAGTTTTTAATAGTAGGCATATCTATTATAATCCGAAAACCTCGCTCGAATGATGGGCTTAAAATATCTAGTATAGCAGGGTAATTAAAAGACGATAAAATTGAAAGTGATTTCATTCTATTGTCTATTTTTATATCATTCAAAAGCTCCCCTTGTCCAAAACACAAACAAGGAATAATAAATGATAAAACAACTATTATTTTTTTCATAGCCAATCCGATTCAGATTACCTTCTTCAAATATAACTAATTACAATAAATAAAAAACAAAAGTAGCATGAATAAAATCCATGCTACTCTATATTTTGAAATAAAGAATGTCAACTCACGCAAGGCGACTAACTTCCTTCACACCTTTCACTGTTTTCAGTTTTTTTATCAGCCCGTTGAGCATATCTGTATTATTCAGCGTCACCGACATATTACCCTGAAACAGTCCATCATTCGAGTCGATGCTGATGGAGCGCATATTTATCCCTTGTTCTTTGGCTATAATAGAGGTCAAGTTGTTGATGATACCTATATCGTCATTCCCTATTATCCTCAGCGTAACAGTATAGGTAGAGCCCGATTTACCCGACCACTTGGCAGGAATCACACGATAAGCGAAACGCGAAAACATATCATGGGCATTCGGACAATTTACTCTATGTATCTTTATTCCCTGTGACGATACAAAGCCAAATATTTCGTCACCATATATCGGATTACAGCATTTCGCCAGCTTATAATCCACCCCTGTCAGATTTTGATCTATAATCAACTCCTCTTTGCTCGAAGAATCTTTCTTTGTTTCGGGAGTATATACAACGTAATTTTCGGCACTTATAGCCTCATGCTTATCATGCTGTTCTGTTTCTTTTTTCTCTAGGTCAAGATATTGATCTATAACAGAATTGACATCAAGACTTTCTTCTGCTATCTTAATATAGAAGTCGGTGATTGTCTTGAAACCAAGCTTTTTGATCAGACGCATCATTATCGACTCGTTGATCTCTATCTTCCTGTTCTTTACCCGACGCTTGAGTTGCTCCTTAGCGATCTCCACCTGCTTATTCGCTTCTTCCTTGAGGCTTTGGCGTATTTTATTCTTCGCTTTCGAAGTAGTTACAAAATTGAGCCAGTCTTGCTTTGGCGACTGATTTGGCGAAGTGAGGATCTCTATTTGATCTCCGTTCGACAATTTATGGCGGATAGAAACATTACGTCCATTCACTTTACCCGAAACACAGGTAGAACCAATGCGAGAGTGTATCGAAAAAGCAAAGTCAAGCACTGTTGCCCCATTCGGCAGTTTATGCAAGTCTCCCTTTGGAGTAAATACATAAATCTCGTCATCGTAGAGGTCAAGCTTAAAGTTCTCTAATTTCTCACCCGAATCAAGACTTTTATTTTCGAGCATCTCACGCAATCCGGTCAACCAATCGTCCATCTTCGACTGACTTTTCACACCTTTATACTTCCAGTGTGCCGCCAATCCACGCTCAGCAATCTCATCCATACGACGGGTACGTATCTGCACCTCTACCCAACGGGATTCATGCCCCATAACCGTGGTATGCAACGACTCGTAACCATTGCTTTTGGGAATAGAAAGCCAATCTTTCAGCCTTTTTGGATTCGGTGTATAAAGATCGGTTACAATCGAATACGCCTGCCAACACTCAGGTTTTTCTTTATCTAAAGGGGAGTTTAAGACTATGCGAATAGCAAACAAGTCATAAATCGACTCAAAATCTATCTTTTGCTTTTTCAGCTTATTATTAATAGATGAGATAGACTTCACACGCCCCTTTATATCATATTTCAGCCCGGTCTCTTTCAGTCTGGCATCTATCGGAGCTATAAATTCGGCAATGTATTTATCACGTGAAGCTTTACTTTCACTTATTTTTTCTACAATATAGTCATAAGACTCTCTGTCGGTATATTTCAGATAAAGGTCTTCGAACTCCGTTTTTATATTATACAGGCCTAACTTGTGTGCCAATGGAGTATAAAGAAACGAAACTTCTACTGCCAATTGCAATCGATGCTGTTCGCTATACTTTTCGGCATTTCGGATACGATGGAGCCGGCTCGCTATTTTTATAAGAATTACCCGCATATCCTCGGCGAGTGTTATCAACAGCTTTATGTAATTGTCCGAAGCCATAGCCGATTCGTTCATTTCCAAAGCATTGATCTTCATCAACCCCGACACAATATTTGCTATATCTTTACCAAATATCGTAGATACTTCTTCCAGCGATATAGACTTATGCATCACAGGACGATAGACTAATAAAGCCAGAATTGCAGCACTTTTCAGCCCAAGCTCTTCCATAAGAATAATAGATGAACTCACTGTAAGATCTGTAATACTACCAATCTTCTGATCTTTAGCATAGACTCCATCAGCCAATGCCTTCTTTATGACTTTCCTTATTTTCTCAAATTCATCAGGAGTGAGATTAGAATCCAACCCTCTCATCAATCGTTTGAACTTCGAATAAGTCAGGCCTTTATCGTTATATGTGGGGAAATTGTCATTCATTTTCTCTACAAAATATGAGTATATATAATTAAATTGACAAAGACAGGAAAAGATAAATCATATTAATCTCGTATCCGTTTGTAAAATTAACGCTTTTTTGAAAGTGACACGTCTTTTTTATAACAGATGTTTTAATTTTTTCATATTTAGAAACTTTATGCTTTTAGCAGACGTTTTAATGATCAAAGCATTTTAACTTTGCTTATGTTAAATAAACAACCTTGTTTCTCTAGAATAGAAACGGTATAGATTTCAAAAAAAACAATTTATATAAAGCAAAGATGAAGGCAAACGATTACGCTAAACTCGAGAAAGATTATGACTTCAAAAGGCATTACTTTAATAACACATTCTGGTGGAAAACACTACTGATGGTGCCACCTATATGTTTCTTGTTTGTCGGACTTGTAGGAATAATATACTTGTTCAATAGTGACATGCTCGTATCGTGGTATATTATCCCTTATCTTTTTTTGTTCACTGTTGGCACTATTTGGCTAAAAGCACTGAAAAGACACATATTGAAAGCTGCAATGACTACAGAAGGGGCTTTTCATATTTGTCTTGCCACACCATTGGGAGACAAAGGTGACTACACTTATGCCGCATTTGCAAACAATACACGCCGACATGATAAATACTATATCACAAATCTGGTAAAAGAAATATCTCTTCACGACCTCTTGGCCAAGCATGAAGTGTCTTTCAAAAAAGAAGCTATTCTTATACATGACGAAGAAAGTGACAGTGATATATATGTAAAAGCCTATCCTAAAAAAGAAATAAACAAGCGGAATGCAGGATGGAGCTTAAGCGAGGGTTATTTTCCGGTGTTATATATAAACGACAAAAATGTTCCGATAATAAGAAGAAAAGATTTAGTGAGGAAATCATAATTCAATTTCATCTTAACAGGATTTTCACAAGTCTTTTATACCTTTGACACTCAAAATATCAAAGAACATAATTCATGGTTGAAAAAGACTCCAAAAACAAGAAATTTTCCACCCGCATTATCAGTGAAAAATTTTTCAAAAAAGATGTGCATGGTGCAATATCTATGCCTATTTATCGCAATGCTGCTTTCGAGTTTGCCGACTCTGAAAGTATAGCGGCTGCTTTTCAGTACAAAGAAGAGATCCCTTCACACACATATACACGCATAACGAACCCGTCTGTAGAAAATCTGGAACGGAAGATTAAAATAGCATCGGGAGCAGAAAACGTAATGATGGTAGCATCAGGAATGGCCTCAATCTCGAATACCTTCCTTACCATTGCTTATGCCGGAAGTAACATCGTAACATCACCTCACTTGTTTGGCAATACATTTTCACTATTTAAATTTACCCTTGCGGCATTCGGAGTTGAAGTGCGCTTTGTAAACACCGACAATCTGGAAGAGATAGCGTCAGCTATAGACGAAAATACATGTGCCTTCTTTTGCGAATTAATAACGAATCCACATTTAGAGATCGCCAATCTCCCCGAAATATCAAAGATATTGAGAACTAGAAATGTACCTATGATCGTTGATAGCACTATTATTCCTTGGTGTGGCTTTGATGCCAGAAAAGCAGGTGTAGATATTGAGGTAGTTTCTACAACAAAATATATATCAGGTGGAGCTACGAGTATTGGAGGAGCAATCCTCGATTACGGTACGTTCGATTGGACGCACAACAAGCGTTTAGCTAATGTAGCAAAAACAGATGGTGTATCTCAATTCTCATTTAAGTTGAAACGTGAGATAGCCCGCAACATAGGGGCTGCAATGGACCCAGATACAGCCTACCAACAATCGTTAGGTATGGAAACGCTGGAATTACGTTTCGAAAAGATGTCTGAAACGGCATATAAATTGGCGCAATTCCTTTCAGAACTGCCGGATGTCGTTAAAGTAGGTTATCCAAAATTAACCGGCTCTGCATATAAAAATATATCGGATTCCCTGTTTGTTGGTAATCCGGGTGCTATGCTGACATTTAGCCTGAAAGACAAAAAAGCTTGTTACGACTTCATGGATAAACTTTGCATTATCCGCAGAGCAACAAACTTGTTCGATAATAAAACATTAATTATACACCCAGACTCAACCATCTATGGTACATTTACACCCGAGATGAAGGAGATAATGGGTATAGAAAGTAATCTTATGCGCCTCTCTGTAGGTCTCGAAGATCCGGATGACCTTAAAGCTGACATATTGCAAGCTTTAGGTAAACAAAACTAATCTTGATTTTTAATTGTTATAAGATTATATCATTCAAAGAAAAAGTAGTACTTTTGTGCTCTGATTATGCGAAACGCAAATAATTGGGGCTAAATAGCTGATATAATGAAGATATTGATACTAAATGGACCAAATTTGAACCTGTTGGGAAAACGTGAACCGGAAGTTTACGGGAACATTTCTTTCGAAAATTATTTTACCCAATTGCAACAAAACTATCCAGATTGCGAATTATCTTATTTTCAGTCCAATCACGAAGGAGCTATTATAGACAAAATACATGAAACCGGATTTACATACGATGGCATTGTGCTCAATGCGGGAGCATATACGCATACTTCCATTGCCATACATGATGCCATAAAGGCTGTAACAACTCCGGTAGTTGAGGTGCATATCTCAAACATTCATACCCGTGAGAATTTCCGACACAAATCAATGATCGCTGCAGCCTGCAAAGGTTCTGTCGTTGGGTTAGGTCTGTTATCATACGAATTTGCTATCGACTATTTTCTGAAAGTAAAGAAAATATAAGATTGCAAGTGCAAATCTTTTAAAGAACTATATATTAAATAAAATTCCATTTATGACTCAGAAAAAAACGAAAATTGTAGCTACAATTTCAGACATGCGTTGTGATGTTGATTTTATTCGTGCATTATATAACGAAGGGATCAATGTTGTAAGGATGAACTCTGCTCACATGACAGAAGAAGGGTTTATCAAAGTAATGACTAATGTACGTGCCGTATCTTCACACATTGGTATTATGATGGATACTAAAGGACCGGAAATACGTACAACAGCTACAGCTTCAGGAGAAAAAATAGTTGTTAAAACCGGAGACAAAATCAAAGTTATCGGTGATATCAACATCCTATCTACTCCCGAGCAAGTTTCACTTTCATACCCAAGCATTATAGAAGACGTGCCGGTAGGCAGCACACTATTGATTGACGACGGAGAAACTGCACTAAAAGTAATCGACAAAACTGCAGAATATCTACTTTGCGAAGTACAAAACGATGGTACAATCGGTAGCCGCAAGAGCGTTAATATCCCTGGAGTAAAAGTAAACCTTCCTTCAATTACAGCAAAAGACAGAAGAAGCATCGAAATCGCTATCAAAAACAAAGCTGATTTCATCGCTCACTCTTTTGTAAGACATAAACAAGACGTATTAGACGTACAAAAGATTTTGGAGGAATACAACAGCCCAATCAAAATCATCGCTAAGATTGAAAACCAAGAAGGTGTTGACAATATCGACGAAATCTACGAAACAGCTTATGGCGTGATGGTAGCTCGTGGCGACCTTGGTATTGAAGTTCCACAAGAAAAAATACCTGGAATCCAACGTTTGCTTATCCGTAAAGCCGTAGAATATAAAAAACCGGTTATCGTAGCAACTCAAATGTTGCACACAATGATCGAAAATCCACGTCCTACTCGTGCAGAGGTTACAGATATTGCAAATGCAGTATATTATGGAACAGATGCAGTGATGCTTAGTGGAGAAACTGCTTATGGTAAATATCCGATCGAGGCTGTTCGCGCTATGGCTCAGATTGCTGCTGCTGCCGAACAATCTAAATTAGAAGAAAAAGCAATGCCGGTTCCTTTCAAAGATAGAGAATACGGAAGAACATCATTCCTAGCTAAGCAAGCTGTTAAATCTTGCAACCAACTTGGAGTGAAAGCTATTGTTACAGACAGTATGACCGGACGTACAGCACGTACTCTTGCCGCATTCCGCAGCAAATGTCCTGTATATGCATTCTGCAACAAAGAAGAAGTTGCTCGCTGGTTATCTTTGAGTTACGGTGTAGATCCTCACTTCCAAGAAGATGCTGGTCTTACTAAAAACCACAAAGAATATTTCGTTAGAGCATTAAACCAACTTCAATTAGACGGAGTATTAAGCTCAGGTGACTATGTTACTTATTTGAGTGGAACTTTCTCTGATGGTAAAGGTGGAACATCTTTCCTTGAAATCGAAAAAGTTGGTGCTGTAATGGAACAAGGTGAGAAATTTTTCGTTCCTGTAGACTAATCGAACTTAAAATTTATTTATATAAAAGGGTGCTTTTGGAAGCACCCTTTTTTATTTTGCATCTGTTGACTCTTCCTAAAATAGCTTAATATAAAAACCATTAATCTCGAGAACAATGAGAAATCATGTATATTTGAAACCGGACAAACGCAATACTAACAAAATAGACAAAGGCCCACAAAATGAAAATCCATATTTTATTATTTATTCTCCTTCTTTCGCCGATCGTTTATATCATTGGGCAAAATCATGATATTAATAAAATACTAAAAGAATTAGATGATGCTTTTGACAATCAAAACAAATACGACCAATTAAAAGAAGAGCATTTGAGCGAATTAAAAAAGAAAGTCAGCCTAACCCAATCTCTAGAAAAACAATACGATATAAATAAAATTATAGTAAATGAATATAATACGTACATAAGTGATTCTGCAATTTTTTATGCTGCTAGAAATGTAGAGATATCTAAAGCGCTAAACAAAAAACGAGATGAAGATGAATCCCAGATATTACTTGCCAGAACATATGCCCGTGGGGGACTTTTTACTCAAGCAGAGGAAATATTAAAATCGATAAAAGTAAAAAAGTTACCTGATGATTTACGAGAAAAATATTATTCAGCCTATGCCCGTTCATATGAAGCATTGATAGATCATATAAATAATGAAAAGTACTCCGCTAGGTATGAAAAAAAGATGATCGCTTTTTTGGATTCAGCACGTCAAATATATTCAAAAGATAAAAATGATATCATTGATTATGTTTATATTGACTATTGGGAGAAGAAAACCGGACATCTTGAGCATCTATTAACTCTTCTACCAACATTAAATCCCGAGTCTCAAGATTATGCTATTATCTCTACTCTTATAGGAATAGAGTATTGGGAACGTGGTGATAATCTAGAACTGCCAATAATGTATTTAGCCCAAGCTTCTCTGGTGAATATCAAGTCTGCAATCAAAGATCCAATAATACTAATGAACCTAGCCCTCTTGCTTCATGAAACTAACGATTCGGAGAGAGCTTATAAAATCGCAAAAAAAGCGCTTAATGATGCAAATTTTTACAATTCAAAACATCGTAACAAAATCATATTAGAAACCTTTCCGATAATAGAAGAAACGTATCAAAACAAAATAATAGAACAAAGACAAGATTTAACAATGTACCTTATTATTATGATAGTATTTGCTATCGGACTTCTTTTTACATGCCTTTGCGTATACAGACAAATTCGTATTATTAAAAAGAATCGGAAGCAACTAAAACTACTTAATGATAGTTTGGATAAAGCGAACAATATCAAAGAAGAATATATTGGATACTTTTTGAAACAATACTCGATTTATATAGAAAAATTGGAAGAATTTAAACAATCTGTATACCGAAAGATAAAAGCGGGCCAAACAAATGACTTATTGGCAACAATGTCAGTATCAACAAATACAAAAAAAGAAATAGAAGAATTATATAGCAATTTTGATATGGCTTTCCTTAATATCTACCCAAGCTTTGTGAATGAAATTAATGCCCTGCTAAAAGAAGAAGAACGATATAAATTAAAGTCAAATGAATTAAATACAGAGTTACGAATATTTGCTCTTATACGCCTCGGAATAACAGATAATAAACATATCGCATCTTTTCTTCGCTATTCTATGCAAACGATATACAACTACAGGAGTAAAGTCAAAGCAAAAGCTCTGGCTGATAATGAAAATTTTGAAGAAAAAATAAAAAACATAGGTGCTATCATAAAATAACTTTACTTTAAGCACAATTCTAAAAACACACTACACACTTATATACAGCCAGTTGACATCAACCAAAGAGAAAAAATATTTACCAAAGAACTACTTAATATAAAAAAGAGCGCTTAGCGAGTATTGTAGAACTTAACTTTGCAGTCAAACAATTAAACTTACAAATACACTTTTTTACTACACTAAGAGAAATTGCCAACATGTAATCTATCCGAGTAAAATTTATCTGGAATATAATTTATATGTTCATTACTTGTAGAAATTTTTATTGTAAGATTCTTTACAGATATTCTTCTTTACGAATAATCTTTACCAGAAAAGATATTCTTTCAGAAAATCGCAAACTACAAATGAATAAATGCAGTAAGAGTTCCTAAATTCATTTTTATCATTATGAAAATAATTAATCTAAAAAAAACAATTCTTTTGGTTTTACTAATAATAGTAACGACTGTAGCAAATGCTCAAGTAACAATTGGATCTAACGCAGAACCGTCCAGTGCAGCTATTCTAGAAATTAAAACAATGCACAATGCGTCGCCCATAATCTCTATTACCGACGACAGCAATATTACCTCAGACAAAGGAGGATTAGGTTTGCCTAGGGTAAAACTTGTAAATAGAAAAACATTGGAGCCATTCATTCAAGGATCAATAGACGATCAGACCAAAATGAAACATGTAGGGCTAACTGTATATAATATAAAACAACAAATTACCAACTCTATTGACGAGTCATTCGAACCAGGTACATACGTATGGGACGGGAAGCAATGGAACATGTCAGGTGGTAGAGGAAGTGAAGGTGCTCGCTGGTTCTACCTTCCACCATTTCATCTATCTATAACCTTAGGCAGTGTAAATTCCGGAGAAATCAAATTACATGATATATATAAAAACCAATTTACCCAAACCGGGAATGGAGCATTTATATCTAGCGACACTAGCATAAATACAATACCATCTCCACTGAATGGTAAACTATATGAAAATAGTGAATTATACTATGTAGTTACTTATTATGATACGAGTATAATGTCTATAGCAAAAATAGATCCGGATGGCACAATGCATTATACAACCAATGGTACAGCTCCAACCACGAAATCATATATTAATGTTATAGCTATCGTAAAGTAGAAATGTGATGAAAAAATATTTTGTAATATGCATATTTCTCCTCTCCGCCATGTCAGCAAATGCACAAAGAGAGGGAACCTGGTGGCACTTTGGCTATAATGTAGGGTTCGATTTCACTGAGGTATTTAATGGCAATGCCACCTATCCAAAAGCTATATGCAATGCTCCCTTACGTCAGGGCGAAGGAGTATTCTCTATCTCGGATAAAAATGGGAATTGGTTAATGAGCTCGGATGGAAAGTATGTCTACACTCCCGGAAGTATAAAAGGAGCTACTTTTCCTTTGCCAACGAATTCGGCAGATGGTGATTTTTCGATAAATAAAAACAATATATTATTTGGAAATTCCTCTGCTACTCAATCAGGCATCATGTGTCCAGTTCCGGGTGAAACGTCTTTGTACTACATTTTCACTATCGACGATAAGCAATCTAACCCCAGAAAAGGTATTAATTATTCTATTATCGATTTAGCTGCCAACAATGGAATTGGGGAACTTGTCACAGGCAAGATAAACAAATCAGTTACATATGGCTATCAAAAAAATAGTTTGACGGAAAGGTACACCGCAGCAAACGTAATGGAGAATATTACATTAACACCCTCTAGTGATGGAAACTATTGGCTGGTAAGCATTTTCGGCAGTCATTTTCATGCATGGAAAGTCACGAAAGACGGAGTGTCGGATACCCCTGTATTATCTCTATCTTCATATGAGTTTGCCAGTACAACCTCTTCCAATTCTTATCGTGGAGGACTGGGACATATCCGAATATCTGCCGATGGAACCAGAATAGCATACGCTATAGACCAAGCAAGTAATACTACCCCTGTAGGAGTATTCGGAACAGCTTTTTTTAATAATTCTACAGGAGAGGTAACTTCGTCGAAACACGCCACTAAAAATATCGCCGCCTATGGTGTCGAATTTTCGCCATCTAACGAATGGTTATATCTGACAAATATGGGAAGTGCCGGTTTTATAAAGTTTAGTGACCTTGCCAATGGCTCTATGAACAACTATAGGAATATGATTACAACAGGCGAATTCAATGCAGTTATGGGACCCAAAGGCATTATGTACATGATCGTTAGAGGCAGCTCTACACTATATACAATAGATGACCCTAACAATCCAGACACAGCAGTACCGGCGAATACATACAAGGCACATCCTAATTTTTTTGCTTGTGGAGGAGCCAGCGTTTATCCCTTTAATGGATTGCCTAATTTTATGCCAAGTTTTTTCTTAGTTAAGGCTCTTACAGGACCGACAGAACTATGTACAGGAGCAGAAGGTGAATTTATATTGGAGGCTGAACAGGGAACAAGTGGATATGGAGCTGAGTATATAGAATGGGATATGGGAGATAATACTAAATATTATACAGGAGACCACCCTTTAGCTGACCCATCAACCAAACCATGGCCAACAGACAATTTACATAAAATAAAACATACATATACATCTAGTGGAATTAAAACGATAAGAACAAACCCTTATAATTCTAATGGACTAATGCCCGACAAAAAAGTCACATTAAATATTACAGTCAAGGATTGCGTTACCTATATTTATATAAATCCCCACTTAAGAGCAAAAATTATACAATAACAATCCGTGAATAAAAAAATAAAGGGTGCGATTACACCCTTTATTTTTTATTCACAATCTGTTCGGTCATTCGTTGAATCATTGTCAGGCTGAGAAACCAAAAGGAAATCGATAGGCTCTGAAGTCTCATTGGCAATATAATGCTTCACCATAGGCTCTATCAAGATACCTTGCTGCTCATTAACAACTTCACGCTCGCCTTCAACGTAAAATATTGCTGTTCCTTTTGTCACAAAGAAGAATTGCCTTGCAAGAGAGTGGTAATGTAAAGTTTCTCTTGTATTTGCCGGCATGGTTTCAATTTTTACAGATAAAGAATCCCTACTCATCAGGATCCAACTGCTACATTTGTCTCCCCAAAAATAATGGGGTGCTGAATTTTTATCGACTGCTCTTCCCATGATAATTAAATTTAGATGTAACAATATGCTAAATATAAAAAATAAATTACATAAGAATGCTTTTTTAAGCAACAATTTATAAATAAATATCTTAGTTTTGCAGAATACACCGATATCTGCAGGCTATGACCAGAAAAGAATTGATACAATTAGTAGAACAAATTCTGGATGTAGAGAAGTACACAGAAGATCAATTGAATGAGATGTTAGAGTTATTACACAGAAATGTGCCCCACCCTGCAATATCTGATTTGATCTACTATGAAAATTTATCTTCGGAAGAAATTGTAGACAAAGCGTTAAATTATAAACCGATTCTGTTATAAACCATGTCATTGGAAAAGGACGAAGCTATAGAAAGCTATATTCTTTCTCGTATCGATCAAGAAAGCGAGCTACTCAAACAATTAAACAGGGACGCTCACGTAAATTTATTAAAACCAAGAATGTTATCGGGACATCTGCAAGGGCGTATGCTCAAAATGTTTTGCAGAATGATGAATCCTAAATATATTCTCGAAATAGGAACTTATACCGCATACGCAACCCTATGTTTGGCGGAAGGAGCTGACAACGATGCAGAAATACATACCATAGAAGTAAACGACGAACTCGAGGACTTCATCTTAAAACACCTGCACAAATCGAAACTTAAAGATAAGATACATCTTCATATAGGAGATGCAATGGAAATAATCCCTCAGATAGACCGCATGTTCGATCTCGTATTCATTGATGCAAACAAACGCCATTACATTGAATATTATAATCTCATATTCGACAAGGTACGTCCCGGTGGACTTATCATTGCCGATAACACACTGTGGGACGGACATGTACTGGAAACTCCGAAACCATCGGACAAACAAACCATCGGGATACAACAGTTCAATGACATGATAGCGAAGGATGACAGAGTAGAAAAAGTAATCTTGCCAATACGCGACGGGTTGACATTGATATGGAAAAAATAAGAGTCAAATTGCTAAACCAAAAAAACATTCATAGACAATGTCCCGTCCTAAAATAAGTTGAAAGAAAAATGGCTTATTTTAGGACGGGACACAATGAAATAAAAGAGGATAACAATAAATCATCCTCTTTTATTATTAGTATAGCCTATTCCTTTTTACAAATCCACAGAAATTCTTCCCGCAGATAGAGTAAAAGGGGAACCAATTGTGATATATGGACCTATCGCTGTTTTTACATTAATTATCGATACTCCAGCTTCAGTATTAGAAGTATTATTTATTCCACTCAACTTAAGACTCACATTATATGTTCCTTTATTGTAAATAAATGTTTTTGTTGTAGCTGTTTGATTATTATAGTTATTTTTATTTACAACAATACTACTTCCAGTACCACTATTAAATGTAGCCTCTGGGTTTTCAGTACTCGATGCAATATGCAAACCAACTTGCATTGTCAACTCTACTGATTCTGGCACATAGAGAACTGCATTTACTGTTGTAGTAGAACCACTGATTACTTTTTGAATATTTTTAAAATATACTTGGCCATCATTAAACGGATACAAATATCTTATTGCGACTAAATCATATGAACTAAAGCTACTCCAAGATTGAACCACAAAATTGTAATAATATCCTGAATTAAAGACTGAATTAGGATCATCATTACCAATATTTCCTGTTGGTGTTCCAGGTATAAGAATAGCTCCCTCTGGAGCATTTATTTCCCCAGAATACCGCAGATAATCCGTATGCCTAAAACCTAAGGTATGTCCAAGTTCATGAGCAACAAGCCATATTTTTTGAGAAAGACTTAAGGCTGTATTGCCCTGTGGGTCTAATTTAAGTGTAGCCCCGGGTTTACCATCAGCCGAAGGAAACGTCCCTTCCCCCCATGCTCCAATAAGATCGGACAACACCGTAATATCCTGTCCGCTCGAAACTTCGCTCATTCTAATTCTTGCGCCAGCTCTATTATAATACTCCATTGCCTGTAAAATAGCTGATCGCCATTCTGAACCTAGGTTCGAGTCAATCTTAACCTTAACATTTGATACATTACTTAAAGACACAATGGTATTGGCTCGAGCCTGTTTCAAACTTGAGGAACTATCTATTAAAATCTTCTTATAACCATTCATATTTTTTTTTGCTATAGCAATATCACCTTCAAGCAAGTAATAATCACCTTTATCAAGCAGAGTTCTCACGTCAAAGCCCAACTGTTGTATTACAGCTTTATCACCATTCAATTGAGTTAGATCAACTAATTCTCTATCATTCAACACTTCCTCATTCTGACAACTCAGAAATGCCATCATAGACATCAAACAAATAAATTTCAACATTTTTTTCATAGTCAACGAATTATTAAATTAACGAAATAAAGATACGTAAAGGTAATTTTTTGTTAAAACAAATAAAGTTATTTATCCCCCTATCTTTAACATGTTATACAACACCTATTCTTTCGAAACATATATCTAACGATTTAAATAGCTTGCTACTTGTAACTATTTTGTATTACCTTTGTAAGCTAAAATAATTAAGGATGGATACGACCAGACAACAAAAGATAAACAGGCTCATCCAGAAAGAGCTGAGTGAGATTTTCAGAAAACAAACCCAACAGATGAAAGGTGTACTTGTAACAGTGAGCACTGTGCGTGTAACACCCGATCTTGGACTAGCAAAAGTATACCTGAGTATTTTCCCTTCCGAGAAAGGAAAAGAATTGCTTGAGAATATAAGAACCAATGTAAAAAGTATTCGTTTCGACTTGGGACAAAAAGTCGGCAAACAACTACGTGTAATTCCCGAGTTGGCTTTTTATCTGGACGATTCGCTCGATTATCTGGAAAATATAGACAGGCTTCTCAACAAGGATAATAACGAAGTAAAAGAATAAGCTTGAATCTTGCGCTGCACATAGCCCGCCGTTATCTTTTCGCAAAGAAATCGCATAATGCTATCAACATCATATCGATGATCTCGGTATGTGGGATAACTGTTGCCACAATGGCGCTGGTATGTGCTTTATCGGTTTTTAATGGTTTTACGGATGTGGTAGCAAACACATTCAGCGCTTTCGACCCCGAACTACAAATTACTCCGGCCAAAGGGAAAGTATTTGACCCGACAAGTAAGAAGATAGAAGAAATCAAAGCTTTGCCCGAAATAGAATTCACATCCGAATCACTGGAAGACAATGCTTTGATTAAATTCGCAGACCGACAAGAACCGATTATATTAAAAGGCGTATCAGCCAACTTCATCAATCTCGCCAACGTAAACAATCTGATTATAGATGGAAAGTTTTCGTTACGCGAAGGTGATATAGAAAATGGAGTTATAGGTGCAGGTATGGCCATGTTTCTTGGTGTAAGAGCCGGATTCCTCGATCCGGTAGAGCTATATGCTCCCAAACGAAACGAACGCATCAATCTGGCAAATCCGGCAACAGCATTTACCCAGTCAGAAGTATTTGTATCGGGTGTATTTGCACTCAATCAGCAGAAGTATGACGACCAGATGTTTATTGTTTCAATAGACTTGGCACGCGAACTCTTCCACTACGACAAAGAAATATCATCCCTTGACATAAAAGTAAAAGACGGCTATAATGTAGACAAGGTACACAATAAAATAAAGTCTATAATTGGGAAAGACGAACTATTGGTAAAGAACAGATTCGAACAACAGGCTGATCTTTATCGGATGGTAAACGTTGAAAAATGGGTTACATTTCTCATTTTATGCATCATTCTTATAATAGCAGTATTCAATGTTATAGGCTCGCTTACGATGCTGATTATAGAGAAAGACGAGGATGTAAGGATATTAAAAAGCCTCGGAGCAAACAATACATTGATCACACGGATATTTCTCTTCGAAGGCTGGCTGATCACATTTGTAGGAGCCGTTGTAGGTGTAACTCTCGGACTCACACTTTGCCTGCTACAACAATACTTCGGATTATTGAAATTAGGCAATACTCCCGGAGCCTTTGTTATAGATGCATACCCTGTATCGGTACAAGCTTTGGATATTGTACTGATATTTGTTACAGTGAGTATCATTGGATTCGTCGCTGTAATCTATCCTGTAAATAATCTAAGGAAAAGGCTATAAGATCAGTTGCCAGAATTCGACATCAATCAGTTTCCCGAATTTGACTCCCGACTCCCTGAAATTGCCGACCAACTCAAAGTTAAATTTTCGATGAAGCTTTCGGCTTGGGTCATTGGGCAATGATATTACACCAATCAGTGAATGTATGTTTATATTTCGGGCTCTGTTTATCAGTTCCTGATATAAAATACTGCCTACCCCGCTTCCTATAGCATTGCGATCAAGATATACGCTTGTTTCTAGCGTTATATCGTAAGCTACACGCTCACGCCAATTGTTGAGATAAGCATAACCAATTATTTGCCCATCTTTCTCGTATACAAAATAAGGAAACCCCTTTGCCTGCACCTTACCTATCCGCTTCCGGATATCTTCGTCAGTAACAAGATCATACTCAAAGGTCACGACTGTTTCCTCAATATAATAATTATAGATGGCTGCTATCTGCGCAGCATCAGCGGGCGTTACATCTCTTATCATTCGATATAAAATAAATAATCTTTACTCTCCGGTATAAGGGGGAATTTCTTGTCCTTGACTTGGCACAGCAGGACTAGCAGCCACAATACTGTCTACAATAAACTTCGTATATCCCCGCCAAGGTAAAGCCCCATAATATTCTTTGTAGTGCAGCTTCACATTCTGTCCACTGAGTGACATCAGTTTTATAGCCAACTCTTTATCTTCTATCGAAAATTGGAATTCATTGGATTGCAAACCTTGCTGTCCGGGACGAAATCCGGATTGAATCAGCTCTCCTTCGTAGGTTTTGAATATAATCCCCTTATGCTTCACATTGTTAAGCATACCGGCTTTTACCCCCGAATCACTATAAGGTACATAATAGCGGATATACAGGAAGGTAAAAAGACCTGCTATAAGGACTGCTAAAATTATAAGAACAACTCTTTTTGCCATAATATTATAAAATGTAAGATGGAACAAAAATTGAAGATGTTTTATTCTGAAAACAAAGATATTCATATTTTTAAACTATTTTTGTTCTACAGTTTAAAAACATAACAGTAAAAATCGAATATTCTATGAATATAGAAGAACTCAGAGAATACTGTATATCTGTAAAGGGCGCATCGGAAAGCTTTCCTTTCGACGAATCTACTTTAGTCTTTAAAGTCATGGGAAAAATGTTCGCATACACAGGCTTAGACCCCAAAGATGGATTTTTCAAGGTAAATCTGAAATGTGACCCGGAAAAATCATCTGAACTACGCACAAGATATGAAGGAGTAACACACGGTAATCACACACGAGGACTCTTATGGAATGCCGTCTATCTTGCGAGTGATGTACCCGATAAGTTGATAAAAGAATTAATAGATCATTCTGTCGAAGAAGTAATAAAGAAGCTACCGAAAAATAAACAAGCAGAATATCGAAGTTTGTAAAAGAAATATAAAGCAATGATAATAAAAGACGCTCAATTTGTAATAAGCAATACCGATTATAGAAAATGTCCTCAAGACGGTAAGCCCGAATATGCATTTATCGGACGCTCCAATGTCGGAAAATCATCCCTAATAAACATGCTTACCAACCGCAAAGGATTGGCTATGACATCGTCCAAGCCGGGAAAAACTCAGCTCATCAACCACTTCATTATCAACGACGAGTGGTATCTGGTCGATTTACCGGGATATGGATATGCACAACGAGGAAAAGACGGCAGAGAACAGATTCGTAAAATAATAGACAATTATATACTTAAGAGATCTGAACTAACCTGCCTCTTTCTATTATTAGATTGCAGACACGAACCTCAGAAAATAGACCTTGACTTCATCAATTGGCTAGGCGAAGAAGGAGTACCCTTTGTGATTGTATTCACCAAAACAGACAAAATAAGCAAAGGACGACTAAAAGATAACTCCGAAATATATATAAACAAATTACACGAAACATGGGAGGAAATCCCGACAATATTTTATACTTCTTCCGAGCAGAGAGCAGGAGGCGATGAGATATTGGATTATATAGACAACATAAATAAAAGCTTGAAAGGGAAATAAAATTTGTCCTAAACCCTGAAAAGGGCAGAATACGAATCAACTCAATTCCATAAACTAATCATAAAAAGTCAAGATATGTTATCTGTACCTTTAATAAATATAGCAGATATAAACAGAGCCGATCTGGTTCTGGAGAAGATGCAAAATATACAAAAGAATAACATCTCTGCTGTCAATTGGCCGGAGCTATACCCTTCCAAGCCTGAAGTTGCATTCAAAATAGCACACGACGGTAGTCATATCTTCCTGCAATTCTTTGTTGAAGAAAATGAGATTCTTGCAAAAACAGCAGAAGATAATGGGCATGTATGGACCGATTCGTGTGTAGAATTTTTCATTTCTTTCGATGGTTTATATTATTACAATACTGAGTTTTCTTGCATCGGAAAAGCACTGATGGGCTATCGTAAAGAAAAAAAAGATTCCCGGCATGCAAGCCCACAGATATTGGACTCCATTAAGCGATACCCAAGTCTTGGAATAGAGCCATTTGATAAAAAACAAGGCGATTTCAAATGGAATTTGCTGCTTGTTATTCCCGTTACAGCATATTGGATGTCTGACCTAAAATCTCTGAATGGAATAAAAGCCCATGCAAATTTCTATAAATGTGGAGATAACCTGACTATTCCTCATTTTTTATCATGGAATCCGATCCATACAGAGAAGCCAAACTTCCATGTTCCACAATTTTTCGGAGAACTTAATTTCGAATAAAACTATAGGATAGTGCTATACTTAAAGAGCAAGAATAGAGGAGAATACTCGTTATTACTTTTTTGTTAAAAAAATGTTACGACCGATTTTTTTTTCTATCTTTGCGGGACAAAAGCAGTTGGTACTGTTTTTCTTGATGAATATATTTTTAATCTTTTATGAAAAATAACTTATTCGATAGGTTTAAACCTAAAGAAAACAAATTCTTCCCTCTTTTGAGCGGAATGGCAGAAGTAATAGTCACCGCATCGGATCTCATCATTGAATGTGTTCAAGTAACTAACCACAACGAAGCTGTAGAGTATTACAAAAAAATTAAAGACCAGGAAAGAAAAGCCGATACCATCCAAAATCAAATCTTCGAAGAGCTCAACCAAACATTTATTACCCCTTTTGACCGGGAAGATATAAACCATCTTTCGTCAACAATGGATGATGTTATTGATCTTATCAATAGTTGTGCTAAGCGTATCATGCTTTACAGCCCGAAAGTAATGCCCGAGAGCGCTGTACGACTCGCTATGTTTGTAAGAGAATCTTCCGGCTTCCTGATTCAGGCAATCGGAGAACTTGATGTATTGAAAAAAAGTACATCCCGAATAAAAGAATACTGCGAGCAACTGGGTGTGATTGAAAAAAAGGCCGACGATGTGTACGAACATTTTCTTATCGACCTGTTTGAGAATGAAAAAGATGCCATTGAGGTTATTAAACTAAAAGATATTCTTCACGAACTCGAACGTGCTACCGATGCAGCAGAATCAGTAGGAAAAATTATCAAAACAATGATCGTTAAGTATTCATAATAATAAAGAAATGACATTATTAATAATAATCATTATTTTAGCGATCATATTTGATTTCATAAATGGCTTTCACGACGCTGCCAACTCAATAGCAACCGTCGTATCTACGAAAGTTCTTACACCGACCCAAGCTGTAATTTGGGCTGCCTTTTTCAACTTCGTAGCTTATTTTATTGCAAAATATATTATCGGCGGATTTGGTATTGCAGACACTGTATCCAAAACCGTGGATATGGAATTTATAATTCAAAGCTTTGGCAACCCATCTCTGGTTATCATAGCCGGACTGATAGCTGCTATTTCTTGGAACCTTATTACATGGTGGTTAGGAATCCCTTCATCTTCTTCGCATACTCTTATCGGAGGATTTGCAGGAGCCGGCATCGCCGCTTCAGGTTTCCAAGCTGTACATTCAGGCGTTATTGGTATTATTGCGCTGTTCATTGTAGTAGCACCTCTGATTGGTATGGTTTCGGGTAACATCATCACGCTGATCACCCTCCACTTTGTAAAAAAGATAAAACCGGGTAAGGCCGACCGTTGGTTCAAGAATCTACAGCTCATCTCATCCGCAGGTCTTAGTATAGGACATGGATTGAACGACTCACAAAAGGTAATGGGTATCATTGCAGCAGCATTGATTTCATATACAGCAACTACGCCCGACGTTCACCCTTGGTTATATATGAATGACATGAACGATATGCACGACTGGGTGCCACTCGCATGTTTTACTGCGATTGCAATAGGTACAGTTTGCGGAGGATGGAAAATCATGAAAACGATGGGAAACCGTATTACAAAAATCACTCCTATCGAAGGGTTCTGTGCTCAAACAGCAGGTTCTATAACCTTATATATATCCGAAATGCTGCACGTGCCGGTAAGTACAACCCACGTAATCACAGGTAGTATAATAGGTGTAGGATCGGTAAAACGTCTTTCAGCTGTTCGCTGGGGAGTAACCAAAGATTTATTGATAGCATGGATACTGACTATTCCGGTTAGTGCCCTGATGGCTATTGTATTCTATCACATTCTGGGACTGATCGTTCAATAAGAACACTCTCTATAAAATAAAAGCGGATGGTTAAAGTTAACTATCCGCTTTCTTCATTTAAATTTTTCTATAAAAGCATTGCTTTATACATTGAAAAACAATATCTTTGCACCGCTTTTCGAAGCAAGAATGTTTAACTTTTTAATGATACTGATCAGGACTGGTGCCAGATCTAATTTTGAATGATTGATAATTTAAAAAATGTACAACCGGTTGCAGATTTCGACTGGGATTCGTACGAAAAAGGAGACTCTTACACAGGTAAGAGCAAAGAAGAACTTGTAGAAACCTATGACCAATCGTTGAACAAAGTAAACGACAAAGAAGTGGTAATGGGTAAAGTAACTGCTATGAACAAACGCGAAGTTGTTGTTAATATCGGTTACAAATCAGACGGTATCGTTTCTATGAACGAGTTCCGTTATAACCCGGATCTAAAAATTGGTGACGAAGTAGAGGTATACATCGAAAGCCAAGAAGACAAAAAGGGACAACTTATCCTTTCTCACAAGAAAGCACGTGCTACACGCTCTTGGGATCGTGTTAACGAAGCTCTTGAAAAAGACGAAATCATCAAAGGTTATATTAAATGTCGCACTAAGGGCGGTATGATCGTTGATGTATTTGGTATCGAGGCGTTCTTGCCAGGATCTCAGATCGACGTGAAACCAATCCGCGACTATGATGTATTTGTAGGTAAGACTATGGAGTTCAAGGTAGTGAAAATCAACCACGAGTTCAAAAACGTTGTTGTTTCTCACAAAGCTCTTATCGAAGCTGAACTTGAACAACAGAAAAAAGATATCATCTCTAAGCTTGAAAAAGGTCAGGTACTTGAAGGTACAGTTAAGAACATCACTTCTTACGGTGTATTTATCGACCTTGGCGGCGTAGACGGACTAATCCACATTACAGACCTTTCTTGGGGACGTGTACAACACCCAGAAGAAGTGGTTAAATTGGATGAGAAAATCAACGTTGTTATTCTTGACTTCGATGATGACAAGAAACGTATTGCATTAGGATTGAAACAATTGACTCCTCACCCTTGGGATGCTCTTAGCGCTGAGCTTAAAGTTGGCGACAAGGTGAAAGGTAAAGTTGTGGTTATGGCTGACTACGGTGCATTCATTGAAATCGCTCCGGGTGTAGAAGGCTTGATCCACGTTTCAGAAATGAGCTGGGCTCAACACTTACGCAGTGCACAAGACTTTATGAAAGTTGGCGACGAAGTAGAAGCTGTAGTGCTTACTCTTGATCGCGACGAACGTAAAATGTCTCTTGGTATCAAACAATTGAAACCAGATCCATGGGAAAATATCGAAGAAAAATATCCTATCGGAAGCCAGCACACTGCAAAAGTTCGCAACTTCACTAACTTCGGTGTATTTGCCGAAATAGAAGAAGGCGTAGACGGACTAATCCACATTTCAGACCTTTCTTGGACTAAGAAAATCAAACACCCTAGCGAAGTTACTGCTATAGGTGCTGACATCGAAGTACAAGTACTTGAAATAGATAAAGAAAACCGTCGTTTAAGCCTTGGTCACAAACAACTTGAAGAAAACCCTTGGGATGTATTCGAAACTATATTTACTGTAGGTTCTGTACACGAAGGTACTCTTGTTGAAATGGTTGACAAAGGAGCAGTAATCTCTCTCCCTTATGGTGTTGAAGGTTTTGCAACTCCTAAACATTTGGTAAAAGAAGATGGTTCTCAAGCTAAGATCGATGAAAAACTTGATTTCAAAGTAATCGAGTTCAACAAAGACTCTAAAAGAATCATCGTATCTCACAGCCGTGTGTTTGAAGATGAAAAACCGGAAGCTAAAGAAGCTGCTGCTGAAAAAAGAGCAAAAAAATCTTCTAAGAAAGAACAAGCTGAAACTTCAACTCAATCTAACGTAGAAAAAACTACATTAGGCGATATAGAAGAGCTTGCTGCATTGAAAGAAAAACTTTCGGGAGATAACAAATAAATATCTTTTTGATATTCTGATAAAAGGGTTCACTAATTAGTGAACCCTTTTTCGTTTAAAATGTTAAAATAAAAGTGAAAGTTCTCTGTACATTTTGTATATATGAAAAGACTATCTAATTTTGTAGTTTAGTTGCATAAGCAATCAACACATAAAACCACTATATGAATACTAAGAGTTTAGGATTAGCCTTATTTTTCTTTTTTAGTATAGCATCCACAGTTTCGGCACAACAGTTTCTATCGCTGGAGCAATGCCGACAACTTGCAATAGAGAACAACAAATCGCTCAAGATAGCTTCTGAGCAAGAGAGAATAGCATATTATGAGAAAAAGGATGCACTTACCAAATTCTTCCCTGAGATATCGTTTACGGGAGCATATTTGCGCAATGAGAAGAATTTGTATCTCATTCCATCTTCTGCCATACCTACATCTATACCTCTCCCGATAGAGATTCCCGGAATAGGCAATAATATTCCGATAGACGACAAAATCCGTAATAGCATTCATGATCTAGGAAAGGTAGACATCAAAAACGTATGGGCGGGAGGATTTACGCTTACACAACCGTTGTTTATGGGAGGAAAGATCGTTGCTTACAATGATCTGAGATCTTATGCCCAAGACCTAGCCAAAACGATGAAAGAGACTCAGATGACAGAGGTTATCGTGGAGGTAGACAATGCATATTGGCAGGTTGTATCAGTAGCCAATAAGAAGAAGTTGGCAGAGGCGTATGTCAAACTCATGCAAAAGATGGACTCTGATATTTCAGCCATGGAGCAAGAGGGCGTAGCCACAAAAGCCGACAGGCTATCAGTGAACGTAAAACTAAATGAGGCAGAGATGACTCTTACAAAAGCGGAAAACGGGCTGAGTCTTTCAAAAATGCTATTAGCTCAAATATGCGGACTGGAGATCAACGATCAGCTTACATTGAAAGATGAAAATATAACAAACATTGCAACCGATGAAGGTGTAGATGCTATGCCCAACATAGACGAAGCCATATTGAGCAGGACAGAGATAAGAAGTCTCGAGCTAGCCACAAAGATATATGGTAAGAAAGAAAAGATTGCAGTAGCCGAGTTTATGCCGAATGTTGCACTTACAGCAAACTATTTATGGACAAATCCAAACTTATTTGACGGTCTGGAAAACAAGTTCGCCGGAATGTGGAATGTAGGAGTACTACTAAAAGTCCCTTTGAATTTTGCTTCTAATTCGGCAAAGCTTAATGTAGCAAAAGCCGAAACACGCATCAAACAATTTGAAATGGAGGATGCAAAGGAAAAAATTAAATTACAAATAAACCAATCAGCATACAAACTGTCGGAAGCAAACAAAAAGCTAAAGACTGCGCAAAAAAACACAGAAAAGGCGGATGAAAATCTAAGATACGCAAACGTAGGATTCGAAGAAGGAGTAATCCCTTCGTCGGACGTTATAGCAGCACACACAGCTTGGCTATCGGCTCACTCGGATCTGATAGATGCACAGATCGACATTATCTTATGCCGAATATACCTGAACAAAGCATTGGGTCGTAAGTTTTAAAAACATCTTATATTTATCTATATATAAGGAACTAAGATGATAAAAGTATACAATTGGGAAAACAATAAAAAAAGTGTCACTTTTGTCACCTTTTAGACCTAAAACAACTGATTAACAAATCGATATATATTTGAAAAAAAGTAACAAATAAAGATATGGATACAGAAAACAAAAAAACAGGTTCTAAACTCATACCTATTCTGATTTTTGCCGCCGTTATTATTCTAGTTGGCTTATACGGTTTCTTCTTCCTCAACCAAGAAGACAACATCATACAAGGTGAAGCGGATGTAACCGAAGTACGTATATCCAGCAAAGTACCCGGACGTATAGCAAAATATATGGTAGACGAGGGAAGCTATGTGAAAAAAGGTGACACTCTTGCTATACTAAGCATTCCTGACATTGATGCTAAGCTGGCACAGGCAAATGCGGCACAGCAAGGAGCTGCGGCACAAAACCAGAAAGCAATAAAAGGTGCACGTGTAGAGCAAATCCAAGGGGCATACGAAATGTGGCAAAAGGCTAAAGTAGGAACAGACATAGCGCAGAAGTCGTACAAGCGTGTTCAAAACTTGTTTGACAAAGGTGTTGTAACCGCACAAAAGAGAGATGAAGCCGAAGCACAATACAACGCATCGGTTGCAACAGAAAAAGCTGCGAAGTCTCAATACGACATGGCTGTAAACGGTGCAGAAAAAGAAGACAAAGAAGCCGCCTTTGCCATGTTGGAAAGAGCGAAAGGTGCTGTAGCAGAAGTATCATCTTACATCTCTGAAAGCTATCTGATCTCACCTATTGACGGAAAGGTTACCGAAAAATTTCCGAACGAAGGAGAGTTGGTAGGTACAGGTGCTCCGATAATGAATGTTGCTAAACTAGACGATAAGTGGGGTTCATTCAACATCAGAGAAGACCATCTAAAGAACTATAAAGATATAGGTAAGACATTCAAGGCATACGTTCCGGCACTGGATCAGGAAGTAGAGATGACCGTATACTATGTCAAAGATTTGGGATCGTATGCAGCATGGAAAGCCACCAAAACAACAGGACAGTACGATAGAAAGACTTTTGAGGTAAAAGCTCGATTCAACGACAAAGCCATCGATGTACTGCCGGGAATGTCACTTATCATTAAAGAATAACAAATGAGCTCTAAAACCGGTATACTAGCCATATTCAAAAGGGAGTGGATACGTATATCCTCATCCAAAATATGTATATGGGGGATATTCGTTGCTCCGCTATTATCCATGATTATTTTGATGTGGATGATGAGCGCAGGACTACCCTCACGTATACCTATTGCGGTGGTAGACCTAGACAATACGACTACAACACGCTCTTTGATACGCCAGTTGGATGCTTTCGAAAAAACGAATATACAGTATAAAAGCCTTTCGTTTAAAGAAGCAAGGCATCAGATGGAGCGAATGGAAGTATATGCTGTACTAACTATTCCGAAAGATTTTACGAAAGATGCAATTTCAGGCAATCGCCCCAAATTGGTTTATTATACCAACAATGCTTTTTTGATATCGGGCTCCCTGCTATTTCAGGACTTGAAAACAATATCTACGCTGGCTTCGGCCTCAGTAGGACTAAAGACTGCAACGGCAAAGGGTTATACAGAAAACCAGATTATGCCGATCTTACAACCGATTACGATAGACGCTCATCCCACAGGAAATCCTTGGCTCAACTATTCGGTATATCTGAACAATGTTCTCTTGCCGGGTATATTGCAATTGATTATCCTGATGTTTACCGTATCGGCTTTCGGTTCGGAAATAAAAGCAGGTAACGGTCCAAAACTTATGTCTATGGGAGACAACTCCATCATCAAAGTAATGATAGGGAAACTACTTCCATATACGATCATATATATGGGGATAGCGTTATTATTTATGGCAGTCCTTTATTACATCAATCGATTTCCATTGCATAATGGTTTTTGGCCTATGTTCTTTAATTATGCATGCCTCATTCTGGCAGCACAAGGAGCAGGCGTCATACTTTTGGGAATATTCCGCAATTACCGGTTTGCCCTAAGCATAGCCAGCCTTATAGGGATGGTATCATTCTCCATTACAGGATTTTCATTCTCTACATTGGCGATGGATGGAAGCCTCAGTGCATTGAGCAACTTATTCCCGCTAAGGCATTTTTTCCTTATCTATGTAGATCAGGCGTTAAATGGTATAGCGGTAGGCTACTCCATGTATCATTATGCGGCACTGCTTGGCTTTGTGTTGCTATCAATATTCTTCTTCGGTACTGTAAGAAAATTACTGAAGGATAACGTATATGAGCTATGAAAAGATTACTACTTGACATATATTATGTTTGGATCAACGAGCTAAAGGTCATATTCAAAGACCCGGCTGTTATATTGCTGTTCTTTATAGTACCGTTGGCCTATCCTGTACTGTATAGCTTTATATACAATAACGAAACTGTACATGAGGTAAAAGTTATATTTGTAGATGATTCAAACTCTTCGCTCTCAAGGGAATTTAAAAGAAAGGTAGATGCCACAGCCGATGTAAAGGTAATAGGATACGCCTCGGACATGGAAGAAGCCCGTGAAGCTCTCCGAAGAAAAGAGGCTTACGGGATAATGTATATCCCCAGAGATTTCAGCAAAGACATACATACTCAGCAACAAACGAAAGTCAGCGTGTATGCCGATATGAGCAGTTTGTTGTTTTACAAAGCAATGATACTCAGCGCTACCGAAGTATCGCTGGATATGGGTGCTGATATACGCGTAGTTGAAACCGGAAGCGGAAGTCAGGAAGAAGATGCCACTACCCGGCAAACAGTAGAAAATGAATGGGTTCCGATGTATAATCCACAGAATGGATTTGCAAGCTTCCTTGTTCCTGCGATACTTATATTGATTATACAGCAAACAATGTTTCTCGGTATAGCTACTATTGTTGGTACACACAACGACAAGAAACGATTTACAATAGCATCACACACTGCCCAAGGCAAAAATGTAGGCGCCATAAAGCTAACGATCGGTAAAGCCTTTTGCTATGCCTCTTTATACATGCTGATCTCGGTATGGGTGCTGCGAGTAATACCATATATCTTCAAGTTTCCGCAGATAGGAGACCCACTGACAATTGCAGCATTTCTTATGCCGTTCCTGTTGTCGGCTACATTCTTTACAATGACACTCTCCTACTTCTGCTCTCAGCGTGAATTCGGAATGATGTTGTTCATATTCACCAGTGTCATATTCATATTTATATCGGGTATATCTTGGCCTTGGACTGAGATACCTACAGCCATAAAGGCGATAGCATACATTGTTCCGTCTACACCGGGCATTCACGGGTTCATTAAAATAAATACAATGGGAGCTACACTGAATGATGTATGGTTCGAATATATAGCTCTTTGGATACAGGCCGGAATATATTGTATTACGGCAACCATAATGTATAAATGGTGGATACAGAATTACGACCCGGAATACAAAGGTATGATAAGAAAAAGAGTTGAATAAATCTTCAACTCTTCTTCATCTTCTATTGATATTTCTCGAAGTCAAAATCTTCTCGCTTAGCAAAGCCTCCTTCTATAAGTAACTCTGCGGCACGCCTGTAATCCTCCGATCTGACCTGTAATCTGGCTGTACCTAAACCTGCGGTGTAAACAGTAAGATATTCTCCATTTACAACACAGTCTATGCCATTGTCAATCAGAAATGATTTTGCTATAGCCAAATTAGCTTCAAAGTCAGCGCTTTTTAAAGTAACCAGTTCATCCATAATCTTTAGATTTATTATCCACTTATAAATGTAGATATAATCAACAAACTAGACAAGACGAACAATATTTATTTCAATTATTTATAAAATAATTTGGTTTATAATATAAACTACTCTACATTTACGGAATAAAATATTATAAACCACTTTAAGGGAAAAAATATGATACTCCGGTTAACTCTAATAATAATTCTATTAACGCTATCAGTCAGGGCATTTAGTCAGTCTCAAATACAAGGATATGTAAGAGATGAAAACAGCAAAGGTATAGCTTTCGCAAATGTTTATATAGAAAACACAGTAGATGGAACGAGCACTGATGAGAACGGACACTTTGTTTTAGAAACTGAAGAGAAAGGGTCTGTTACGCTGATAGCTTCATTTGTAGGATATAAACCGTTCTCTATCACTTCCGATGTTTCGAAATTGAACAACTTAACTATTAACCTGAAGCCCGACCTAACAAACTTAAATGAAGTAGTCGTTACGGCAGGTAGTTTCCAGCTAAAAGGAGGATCGAATCTGGAGAAAAAGAATGCTATCGATTTAGTTACAGCAGCTGGTTCGGAAGGAGATTTATATAAATCTATAACAAACCTACCCGGCGCTCAAATATCGGGTACAGACGGCAAACTGCAAGTAAGAGGCGGAAGTAGTTATGAGACTCAGACCTATATAGACGAGATGCACGTAATGTCGCCATATACATCCATGCCGGCAAACACAGCGGTGAGGGGAAGGCACTCTACATTTATATTTGATGCGATAAATTTTTCAACGGGAGGCTTCTCTCCGGAATATACTCAAAGTTTGTCGAGCGTACTCCCCTTGTCAACTAAAGACGAAAGTACTATTACGAAGATAGGAGCCAGCCTAACTAGCGTAGGATTGGGAACGGGAGGAACAAAATCGTGGGATAAAGGATCAGCTTCTTTTGATGTAAACTATACAAATCTTGAACCATATACAAAACTGATATTCCCTGACGAAAAGCCGGATTGGGATAAGTATTATCAAGGAATATCCGCAGCCAATCAGCTTCGGTTTAAGCTAGGAGACAAAACATATCTTAAAACATATTTCACTTACGACAAAACTCTTTTTAAGAAAAAGGAGACTCCCGCATTCAGCAATATTGACCGCAAACTAGATTTTGATGAAGATAACCTATACCTAAACAGCACATTCAAAAAGCGATTTACCAATGGGATCAATTACTTCGCCGGAGTAGCTTATTCTTGGAATAAGAAGAATATAAATAATGCCAGAGTACCAAATGACTTGTTTAAGTCGGATGAAAGTGAGCTCCATCTAAAGACAAAGGCAGAGAAACGATTCTCCGGCTTGTATAAGCTTGGAGTAGGGACAGAAGCTCTAATCAGAAAATATGAAATGACTTATCTGGACGAGAAGAGTGTAGAAAGAAAAGTAAATCATAATATCGAAGGATTATTCGTTAGCAATGATTTTAACCTATCAGATAAACTACTCTTAAACGCATCATCACGTATCGAGTATGCTTCGTTAGACAAGTCATTTGCACTACTTCCCCGCATTGCCTTAAACTACAATATAAAGAAAGACATTGTATTATCAGCTGTCGCAGGAAAATATCAGCAGACTTCTCCCAACGAAAATTTGATTTACAACAATCACCTGTCACAAGAGAATACAACACAATATATACTGAGTGCACAGAATACAATTACAAATTATAGAGTATTCAGGGTCGAAGTTTATCACAAGAAATACAACAAACTGACTACCATATATGACGACTTTTATCACTCTGATGGACATGGATATAGCCAGGGTGTAGACCTAATGTATAAAGATGGGTTCAGAACAGGGAACAAGCAATCCTTAGAGTATATGCTATCGTATTCATACAATGATTCGGAACGAAAGTATGCCGAATACAATGAAAAAATTATGCCTCCATTTGTAACAAAACATAACGCATCAGTCATTCTAAGGTATTCGAACGAAAAGCTAAAAAGCATAATCGGAGTTACAAACCGTTTTGCCAGTGGACGTGCATATCACAATCCCAATTTGCCCGGAGTGATGAACGAAACAACTCCCGCTTATAACTCTTTGGATGTTAGCTGGACTGTATTGGCACACAAAAGGCTAATCATATATGCGAGTGCTTCAAATATTCTTGGCAGAACCAATATATATGGGTATGATTATAATCCGAACCCGAATACATCGGGCAGATATGAAGCAAAACCTATAAAGTCGTATCAAAACAATTTCTTCTTCATCGGATTCTTCTGGACAATAAGTGGAAAAGTAGCATATGATCCGGCAACTTTCTAAAATGAAACATTAACCCTTAATTATATTCTTATGAAAACGTTTAAATTTTATCTTTGTATAGCAATACTAATCGCACCAATGGCTTTATCAGCAATAACAAATACTGATTCAACCTATTTGAAAGTAATGGAGAAAACAGTATTAAAATTAGATTCTGCCAAATCAGTAAACGAGTTACAAACAATCCGGAATCAATTCGAACGGATATCTTTGAAATATGACAAGGAATGGCTCCCTCTTTACTATGTAGCATACACAGGAATACAAATGGTATATTACAGCCCGAAGGCAGAAAACAATGAAGCCATTCTCGAAACGGTAAAAGCAAGTCTTGACAAGCTAAATTCATTTACCAATGCTGACAAGTCAGAAGTCAGTACTTTGTATGGGTATTATTACAATGGATTATCGATGACTAATCCGGCAGTAAATGGGCAAAAATATTTTAATGATGTAATCAGTAACTATGAGAAGGCTATAAAGCTGAATCCGGAGAATCCGAGACCAATCTTTTTACTAGCTTTTTATGAAAGTTTTTTACCTGACTTTATTCGCTCGAAACGTGATTTTTGTGAAGAGATAAATAAGGCAAAGTCATTATATCAGAAAGAACAAAAAACAATAGAAAAACCGCATTGGGGCGAAGCTTTTATGATACAAATTTCAGCGAAGTGCAATAAATAAAATAATACCGGCATAATGGAAAATAATTTCACCGAACAAGATAGCTTGAAGCTTATCAATGAAATGATCTCGCAAGCGAGAAACAATTTTCAGGAAGGAGGCATTAGAACGAGTATATTCAGTGGATATGTGGTGGCTGCAACCGCTCTTGCCAATTTCATCCTCATCCATACATTAGAAGATCCAAACCAATCATTCTGGATTTGGCTAACAATGATACCAATGATAATAATATCAAGAATAATAAAGAGGAGATATTCGAGAAGTGCGACAGTGAAAACACATATAGATAAAATAGTAAGACACATCTGGAATGCATTTGCCATATCTGTTGCGATCTTTCTTATAACTATTTATGGAACAGCATACGCCTTACACTCAGGCTTTCTGGGAATCCTTATAACTCCCATTATTTTAACAATGATGGGTGCAGCACAATTTACAACTTCTATCGCTTGCCGGTTTAGACCATACCTTTATGGAGCATGTATTTTTTGGGGAGGAGCCTTAGTGTGCACATTAAGTTATATTTTTGCCAGTGGTGATATTCAATTTATTATTTTGGGTATATGTGCTATTCTTGGACTTTGTGTACCGGGGCATATAGCAAACCGTAAAGCCGTTAAAAATGTTTAAAGATCTTGATCCACTCTTACACTCGCAACTGCGACTGGCAGTAATATCATTGCTGCTATCTGTAGAAGAAGCTGACTTTGTCTTTATCCGAGAGAAGACAGGTTCAACTGCGGGTAACTTGAGCGTACAAATAGAAAAATTAAGCGAAGCCGGATATATCAACGTCCGCAAATTCATTGATGGGAAGAAACCCCGCACCGTTTGCAAAATAACTCAAACAGGCATAGATGCATTTGACAAATACGTAAAAAATCTGCAAAGTTATATTAAGAAATAATGCAAGAAGCAAACCATATCTTTATTAAGCGTGTTATAAAAGATAGAGTTCAATTTTATTAACATAAAAATAAAAGAGTATGGGATTCATTTGGTCGATAATAATAGGTATAGCTGCCGGATTTATAGCCGGCAAGATTATGAAAGGCAGTGGCTTCGGGCTTATACTAAACCTTATAGTCGGTATTGTCGGAGGATTACTCGGTGGATGGATATTTACGCTGCTCGGGTTGGATGTAAACGGTATTCTAGGCAACTTGGTAATGTCTACTATAGGAGCAATCGTACTGCTTTGGATAATATCCTTATTTAAGAAAAAAGAATAGCGTATAAAGAGATAATTCTTAAAAGCAGAGAAAGAGGTATATTCCAACGAGTATTGCCTCTTTCTCTGTTTTTAACTAAGTCTTATTTTTTCACCAGCAATACTACATTCTCTACATGATGTGTATGAGGGAACATATCTACAGGCTGTACTCTTTCCACTTTATATTTTTCGTCCAACAAAGACAGGTCACGTGCCTGAGTAGCCGGATTACAACTAACATATACAATACGATCGGGCTCGGAAAAAAGAATTGTCTTTATCACATCATCATGCATACCTGCACGTGGAGGATCTGTGATAATCACATCAGGGCGTCCATGCTCATTGATGAAGTCCTGTGTAAGAATATCCTTCATATCTCCCGCATAAAACAGCGTGTTATCTATCTTATTTATTTGGGAATTAACTCTCGCGTCCAAGATAGCATCCTCTACATATTCTATCCCTACCACTTTCTTTGCCTTAGAGGCTACAAAGTTGGCAATAGTACCTGTACCTGTATAAAGGTCATATACAAGTTCATCGCCCGATAGGTTTGCAAAATCACGTGCTATTTTATACAAATTATAAGCTTGCTCGCTATTTGTCTGATAAAAAGACTTAGGGCCTATCTTAAACTTTAAGCCTTCCATCTCTTCATAAATACAATCATTTCCTTTCCATACCAGAACGTCTTGATCTGTTATAGTATCATTCGCTTTCTGATTGACAATATAGAGTAATGACGTTATTTGAGGGAACTCTGTGGCAACAGCCGTCAATAAGTCTTCTTGTTGTTCTTTTTCATCATCATAGAATACAACAATCACCATCAGTTCACCCGTTGTGGATGTTCGTACAATAAGGTTGCGCATCAATCCACCTCTATTTCTTAAATCAAAGAAGGTATAGTTTTTATCGTAACAGTATTGACGTATAAAATTGCGGATCTGATTAGAAATATCTTCTTGGAGCCAACATTTATCTATATCCAACACCTTATCAAACATACCCGGAATGTGAAAGCCCAACGCATTCATATTATCAAAGCTTTCGCCGGAATTGATTTGCTCCAAGGTAAGCCATTTCTTATTCGAAAAAGTGAACTCTAATTTGTTTCTGTAAAACTGTGTTTTTTCCGAACCTAATATATGATGAATATCGGGTAACTCTATTTTGCCTATACGTGTCAAATTATCCTCAACCTGCTTTTGCTTATACTTTAATTGCTCCGCATAGGGCAGGACTTGCCATTTACAGCCGCCACAGATACCGAAGTGTTCACAGAATGCTTCTGTACGGTTTGGTGAGTATGAGATAAAACGAACAGGCTTCCCTTCCGCATATTTATTTTTCTTGCGGGTTATTTGCAAATCGATCACATCGCCCGGCACAACGTATGGTATAAACACAACCAAATCGTCTACCTTAGCTATAGCTTTGCCTTCTGCGGCTACATCTACGATCTCTACATTTTCTATTAACGGAAGTTCTTTTTTCTTTCTGGCCATTGATCTTTATTTGAGTATAAAATGCGTGCAAAGATAATTCTATTTTTTCGCTTTTTGGTGTTAGCACCCCCCGCTATCTTGATAGCTTTAGAAAAAGGTGACAAAAGTGACACTTTTTTACTTATTTTTTATCGTCACTTTCCATATTAAATAGCATATCCATAGCAGAGATCACATATATAAGATAAATTAGAAAAGATATCATAATCAGATCAACTTTTGTTTTATTTATTCTTCATCTCTTTGATAGTCTTGTAACAGACAAATGTCAGGAATAAGCCAATTAGAATAATAACCACCCATAAAAAAACAGGCTTTTCGATCAATGACGGCTGCCTTTCAGGAACTGCAACCGGCATATTAATCTGTGAAAGATTCTCCGTTTTAACAATAGGCAAATCTACAGGAATATCATTTCTAAAGTGATCTATATCATAATCAGGTGATGATTTATATCTCATACCAACCTCCAAATAATATTTTTCACCCTTCTCTAGATAAGCGCACAAATAACGATTCAATCCATACACTTTGATTGAAACAATATCTAACGGAAGATTATTATTATTCTCAATAGCTATAAAAGTGTGCTTGCCAAGAGGAAAATAATCGACGATGAAAGAGTTATCCGTTTTGGAAGACAAATCGAACTTTAAAGACTTTCTGTTAATCGTATCAGACAAAAGAACATGTCGCAAATAATGAGCATCGCTTTGTACCGATATCTCCAGTCGATTGATCTTATATGTGTCCTGCAAATCGGGAAAACTGATATATGTTTTCTTGTTTATACTATCCTTAGCTACGAAACGCCCCAGATTGATTTCGGAGAACTGTGCATAAATATTTGAACTTGCATAATTTCCTACCCTTAATATTTTTAACGGACTGTTTTGATCATTTTCAATCGTTATCTCATAAAACTTATAGTTTCCTTGGGGAATATCGAGCAGTAAGGCATCTTCGTTATTATCCGCCTTATGCTCCAGATTGTAGATATGAGTCTTTTGCTTTACAATATACCATTGCGACAAATCATTACTCCCTCTCACCGACGCATATTTATTAACGTCGGCACTACGTATAAAAATATAAAAACGACTTATATCATCTAACTTTGTATTATCTATAACAACAATATTAAGACTATCCTTTTCAATATTCTGCTTTAACGAATAGCTTTCAAATCGACTTACTTCCTGCACCGGACTCACCGCTCGAAGAAAATAAGAGATCTCTTTATTTTTACTATTGTATATCCTCAAATCGGATAAGTCAGACGCAACAGACTTCGCTATTATATGCTGATCGAGTTCTATATTATAATACCCTTTTTCTTCTACTGGTTTTACATCAGCACGCCAAAGTGACTGTCCATAGACTTGAAAGACAAAAAGAGAAAGCAGATATGTAAATATTATTTTTTTCATCAGGCTTGGTTTTTATTCCTTATTTTCTTCAATTTTTTCTACTCCATCAGCTTTTACCAATGTCTTTATCTTCTGTTGCAAGAAGGATACCGACAGCAGGATAACCCCTAAAATAATAAACGATACGATCCGTCCGGCCTGTGACATATGCCACACATCGTAAGCGTAAAACTTGAGTATAATAATACCAAAGAATATCAGTGATATTTTACGCAACAATACCTCTTTGATATTCAAGCCCCATATCATCAAAATCATTGCTAAAATACCCCATAAGATAGGATAGCCAAAGGTATGGACGTCATACAGTAAGAAGTCATAACTCTCTGCATTTCCCAACAATGCGATGATGATATGATCGGTTTCTATACTTAATATCACTACACACAAGACAACCAACACCCAGCATATAGAAGAGAACCACTCTTGAGGCAATGATTTTATGTTTCTCACAAGCAGGTAAGCTATATATATAACCGCCGGCAGCGATAGATAATGTATCAGAAAGTGAGCTGTACTATACATTCCGGAAGAAAATATATCGAAGCGCAGGTCTATAGCCATATATGAATAGAAAGCGCCATAACAAATCATAGAAGCAAGCAATAAAACATAAGTAAAAGCTGCCGAAGCTTTTTTCCTGTATATAAAAGCCAATAATGCGACATACAATGCGGTATATGTAGCCATGCACAAATACCTAAAGCTCGAGTAAAACTCAACATCCGTAAAACGTTCTAATTGATAATTTAACTCTAGGAATGGCATTACATAAGCCAAGGTAATAAGAACATATTTAAATACATTGACTACAGCACCGACGGATAATAAATCAAATCCTCGTATTTCGATTTCCATATCAGGATCTTCTTTTCTCAAGATAAACAAACAAATGACAGAAGCAACTATTACCACTATTCCTGTGATAAATATCCTATTCACCAATATTGGTAATTCGGAATCGTAAGAATAAGTTTCGTGAACATCCATCACATAAGATATTACAGTCAGCAAACAGATAACGCCAAAGCCGAACCAAAACACATTAATGCGTGATCTACGCCACAGCAATAACAAGACAACAGCCTCAGCAGCCCAAAACATGGTAATAACATGTCCATTGAGCTGTATCGGAATAGCCAGACTGACAAAGGTCATCACTACAGCTATAATCAGATATATGAGGTTCCGATCCACTTCGCTACGTCGGAATAAGGTAAACATAACAATTGCATTAAACACCGCCAAAACTATTGTTATCAGCCCCCTTACATCGTATTGACATTGATCCCACACATATAAACAGGCAAGGAATACAAACAGATTATTGGATAATATAAGAAAACTCTGATAGGTTGTAACCTTTTTTTCTGTCCTCAGGTGATCTATTATAGCCAATAGATAAAACTGCACGAAAAACAATACAGTAAACAGAGTAACAAGTACTAAACTTTGATTTCGATAAGCGGTTAACAACCAACTCCAAAAGAATCCCAAAGTAAGTATATAACACATAATACCTATAACACGCCAGTTCTTAGCAAAAGAAATGACAAGCATACCTGTATTCAGAATAAATATATAAGAGAACAATACAATATAATTTCCTGCTCCTGTACTTATCATCAGTGGTGATGCAAATCCACCAAGCAAGGAAAATATGGCTAATTCTTTACGGTCATATAAGAGTGAGAGAATAACGGAGAAAACTGTTATGGCTATAAGCAATACAAAAGCAATGGGTTGGCTAAACAATTCATATTCTCTGAATGCCAGTGTAATTGTAATATAAAAGACTGAAATACCACCGCCTACCAGTATCGAAGAAAAAACATGGTATTGTTTTTTGAGCTTATGAGCTATACCTATGATTATACCTCCGGTAAGTAACCCTATACCTACACGTCCGATTTCGTTGATCCAATCACGATCTATAGCATACTTTACAAAGAAGGCAATACCCAATACCAAAGTCACAATCCCTACTTTGCTCAGCCAGTTTTCACCAAGCAATCTTTCTATAAAGTTTCGTTCAGGCTCTATAGCCTCCTTTATAGGAGCTGATTCGGATGGTTGAAGTATCCCCTCTCTAACATCTTCTTTTTCATGACTAATAGAGGCTGCAATCGAAGGAACAGTTTGTTCTTTCAGTTCATCGACTACTGATATAATCCCCTCAACAGGCTCGTTATCAGTCATCTTTTGCTTGAACGCAGCTACATGAATATCAGAAAGAGGAGCTTCTTCTACCACCTCCGGCTCCTTGATTTCTGCATTTGTTTGTTTTACGTTCTCTATAGCCGATACTTCATCAATTGATTCAAACCTTTCTTTTACAGCTTCCAGAGAACCAGCTTCTTTGAAAAAACTTGTTAGTCTGAAGTTAAGGTCATTGAAACTATTGTTCAGGTACTCAATATCGTTCCGAATAGAACTTACTTTTACATATATAATAATTGGAAATACAACTATAACGATAAAAATAATGATAACTAATAATATCAGAAAGCCTTCCATAAGATTCTTGTTAAGTTGATGATATCTTTATAATCCTGTAAAAATACATGTAATATCGAACAATCACACTTTTTTATATAAAATATGATAAAATAGAGTTTTTAACAAAAAAATCCCCAGGAAAATATTCCTGAGGATTTTTATATTTTCACTATCTATAAATTATTCTATCACTTTCTTTGCATCTATTCGTCTCACGACTATGCCGTAAATAACCAAAGCAATGGCCGAAACTAGCCCTATGGCAAAAAATACATACCAAAGGTAATGAGCGTTGGCAGTAGCTGCCGCATAATCAGCGGCAAAATTGGTAGAATTGGCAAAGCGCTCCGAAAGTGGATCAGGACAGAATCTTTCTAATAAGAAACCGGCAACAATAAAGCTGACCAACGAGGAAACGAATGAATGTAAATGGCTGAATCCAAGATAAAGCCCCTCTTCTCCTTTAGGCGATTGTAATGAGAAGTATTCGAGAAAACGAGGAGAAATAAAACATTCAGCTATGGCCTGAAAGGCGATACCCACAATAAGGGTAAGCGTTACAGGATGTATGATCGTCAGTCCAAATACAGAAATAGGTTCACCACCCATTATATTTCCAAAGGACATGATCAGTGCTGAGAAAGGTATAATAAACATACCTACCATGATAGACGATAACGGCGAGCGCTTTTTCATTATCGTGGTAATCAGGTTTACCAACAGGAAGACAAAGAAAGGATTTACGTTAGCAATCCATCCCGGAGAAGCATCAGCTCCTACCATACGGATTACATATTTAGGCATAGAGGCATACATCTGCTGCTGTACAATCCAGAAACCGCTGGTGATAAGTATCAAAGCAACAAGGCGTCCGTTCTTACATACCTTTATCAAGGCTTGCCATATCTCCGAAAGGCTCTTACCTTGTCCTGCCGTTTGTGTCGACTTATACATAAAGAAAACGATAACGAGAGCAATTAAAGTCATCGTTCCCGAAAAATAGTTCAAATATACCAACCCTTGATCCCCAATACTTTTGCGAAGCGGATCGACTACAGTCTTACCTGTAAAAGCTCCGATATTGACCATCATATAGAAAATAGCAAAACCTCTTGCTCGTGTTTCGGTAGTCGTTTCTTTAGCCACAGTACCCGAAATCACTGATTTTATAAAAGCTCCCCCCACAACAATCAGCAATAGTATAGGTACAATTGTCCATTGCTGCATGCTTTCTCTGAGACCTGTAAACGTGGTATATCTCTCAAAATTACCGACTCCTAAAGAGGTAAAAAAGGAACGGAAAGTTTCTATTACCAGTCCGCTATCTTTAGCGCCGTACTCTAATCCGACTGCATTGGCAGCACCATATTGAACAAGCCCCGCACTCTCCAAAAGAGTAGGCACTAAGCCCAGCCCGAAATACCCGACGGTAAGAAGAGCAAAGGCAACCATTATAGCTTTACGGAAACCGATTCTATCGGAATATGCACCAACAAATGTGGGTAAGAAATACAACAATGCAGAAAACGAACCGGCGATAATACCGGCCTCAACATCATTGAAACCCCATACATTGGATAGATATAAGGTTAATGAAATAAAAATTGCATAATACGCTAACCGCTCCAACAGCTCAACTGTGTTGGCGACCCAAAAGGCTTTTGAGAATTTAGTCATCAGTCTTTATAGAATTATTAAAAATAAATTGAATTTCGACAAAAATAAGAAAATTATCCGATTTAACAGTTAAAAAGTTGTCCGGATGACACTATTCTGCCTTTTTTAACTCAATACAGAATGTTGTCCCCACACCGATTTCTGATGTTTTGACATAAATCCGCCCCTTGTGATAAGACTCAATGATACGCTTCGCTAATGAGAGTCCGAGCCCCCAGCCTCTCGATTTTGTTGTATAACCGGGATTAAAAATAGTTCTGAACTTAGATTTGGGAATTCCCTTCCCTGTATCTTGTATATCGAGGGATACAAACTTCCCTTTTTCAGAAAGCCGATATATTATTTGCCCTTGTCCGCTCATAGCATCAACGGCATTTTTGGTAAGATTTTCTATTACCCAGCTTAGCAATGGTTCGTTCACCTGTGCATAGAGAGGCTTATCTGACAGCTCGACAACAAAAACAACTTTCTTTGATATCCGCTTTTCGAGATAAGCAATCGACCGATGAATTATATCTACCATATTTTGAGATTCTAAGGCAGGAACCGAACCTATTTTAGAAAACCGATCCGTAATCATTTGCAGTCGGTCTACATCTTTCTCCATATCTCTTACAATAGACTGATCCGTTTCTTTGAGTTTCAGATATTCCAGCCATGCCAGCAAAGAAGAAATAGGCGTCCCTAACTGATGAGCAGTCTCTTTAGACAACCCTACCCACAGACGATCCTGCTCCATTCTCATAGTAGTAAACAGAGCGAAGAAAGCTGTAATCATAAATATAAACAGCACACCCAATTGAACATAAGGATATAACTGCAATTGTTTTAACGTATACGAATCATCATAATATATGTACTGGTCGAAGCCCTCAGCTTCAATAATGATAGGCTCATGCCTTTTCTTAAAAGATTCTGCTCTTTGCTTCAGAAAAATCTGATCGTCAAGCTCGGGGAGATCGATGTTTGCCGAAGTATAAAAATTCTCTTTTTTATCGTATAGAATAACAGGTATCGTCGTATTACTTTTCAGTATCTGAGCAACCAGATTCATATTCATATTTTCAGCATTGCTAGCCATTTCTTTTGTAGCCTCAGCCCAAATCTCAATTTTATTCCTCTCTTCCTTCGACAGGTTTTCGACCAAAAAATGTGACACGATAAGAGATGCCACCACAATAAGAAGAGCAATGACTACAAACAGATACCTGAATAGTATTTTATTATTTTCGAATAATTTCATTCAATATATGCTTTATTATACACCTAACGCTTTATACGTCTATTATATTTGATTTCAAACAACTTACAAACAGACATTTCAATAAAAGGTGACAAAAGTGACAGTTTTTCGTATGTTTTTAGATGTCACTTTTCTCTTTGCTGCGATACCAGTATATATAGATAAAATTTAATATTTCTTATATGTGATATACAAACAGACAATATTTTTATCCATTCCTTAAAGAAAAAATCTTCCTCCGGAAAATTATATATTTTCTGCATCTAAGATACAAACTAGCTTTTACATCAAGAAAATAATTAAAGAAAAGACTACAATATAAATTACTAAAATAGTTACCTTTGCTTGATGATTTATTTACCTCATAATTTTATCAGTTTATGAAAAGAGACACAGCCATTTTTGATATTATTGAAAAAGAGTATCAACGACAACTGAAAGGGATTGAACTTATCGCCTCTGAAAACTTTGTCAGTGAACAAGTAATGGAGGCTATGGGATCATGCTTAACAAACAAATATGCAGAAGGGTATCCAGGCAAAAGATATTATGGGGGATGCGAAATTGTAGACCTTAGCGAACAGCTAGCTATAGATAGGCTAAAAGAAATATTCGGAGCGGAGTGGGCCAACGTACAACCACACTCTGGAGCTCAGGCAAATGCAGCAGTATTCCTTGCTTGTATGCAGGCCGGAGATAAATTCCTTGGACTGAACCTTTCACACGGAGGACACTTATCACATGGTTCGCCTGTCAACTTCTCTGGATTGATGTTTCATGCATTGGAATACAATGTAAAACAAGATACAGAGCAAGTAGACTATGAGCAAATGGAAGAAGTTGCCCGTGCAGAGAAACCTAAAATTATCATCGCCGGAGCATCGGCCTATTCTCGCGACTGGGATTATGCACGCATCCGCAAAATAGCCGACGAAATAGGTGCTATATTTATGGTAGATATGGCTCACCCGGCAGGACTGGTTGCAGCAGGATTGCTTAACAATCCTCTTCCTCACGCACACATTGTGACTACAACAACTCACAAAACATTGCGTGGACCACGTGGTGGTGCAATTATGCTAGGCAAAGACTTTGAAAATCCTTGGGGCAAGAAAACCCCGAAAGGAGAAGTACGCATGATGTCTGCATTGCTAGACTCGGCAGTATTCCCGGGCATTCAAGGCGGGCCGCTAGAGCATGTAATTGCAGCTAAAGCGGTATCATTTGGCGAAGCTCTCGATCCTTCATACAAAGTTTATCAGGCTCAAGTGAAAAAGAATGCGGCTGTTATGGCTCAAGCTTTTATGGATAAAGGCTACAAAGTAGTATCAGGAGGAACAGACAATCACTCTATGCTTATAGATTTGCGTCCAAAATTCCCTGAACTGACAGGAAAGCTTGCCGAAAAAGTTCTTGTAGAAGCCGATATCACCACCAATAAGAATATGGTTCCGTTCGATAGCCGCAGTCCATTCCTTACATCAGGTCTTCGATTCGGTACTCCTGCAATCACTACACGTGGTGCAAAAGAGCCTTTGATGGGAGAAATAGTGGAATTGATAGATACAGTTCTTTCTAATCCGGAAGACGGAAAAGTAATAAAAGCTGTACGTGAGAAAGTGAATGGAATAATGAAAGATTATCCATTATTTGCTTGGTAGAATACTATTCCTGTTTGATAGAACTTAACTAATATACAAAGATAAGAAGCTGTTTAATAAAGCAATTACACCTCATAGTGTTTGCTTTTAAACAGCTTCTGTATGTATTCCGATGAAAAAAATCAAAATAAACATTCTATATGTATTGTCGATACATATAATGGCATTAATCATAATGTCACTACAACGTACCTTATTATTACTGACAAACCTACAACATATAGAAAGTGTAAGCTCAAAAGCCAGTTGGATTTTCTCAGCTTTGCTCCGAGGGATCTGGTTCGACAATGTTATAGCATGCTACATCTCAGCATTACCGCTCGTAGTTATTTGCATTCTAGGTCTTTTTAATAAAGTAAATAAAATTACGTTCAATTCATTCAACATATACTATATACTGATCTATACAGTGGTTTTTGCTATTGGTTTTGCAGACATTCCTTACTTCGCTTATTTCTTCAAACATCTGAACAGTTCTATCTTCAATTGGAATGAAGAAAGTAGTACAACTGTCAAAATGATATTCGAAGAAACATCATATTACATATATATGGGTGTTTTTCTTCTAGTAGTCATTGCTTTTGGATATCTGGTTTTCAACTTGAGCAAAAGGCTTTTAAAACTACAGCAAGAAAATATAAAAGGAAAAGAATATTTCATTTACATTCCCACTTGTATTATACTTGCCATACTATGCATTTTGGGTATCAGGGGGCGTTTCGGATACAATCCGATAAAAACAAGCCAAGCTTACTTTTGCAACAATTCATTCTTAAATCAGTTGGGAATAAACCCCTCTTTTTATTTCTTGCGGGATGTTATCGAATCATCGAAAACTCATCATAGCATAGACAATGTTATTTCAGAAAAAGACGCTATTTCATATACACAGAAGTTTTTCGGACTAAATCCGGCTGATGAGCAAAAGTCGCCTATTGCCCGATATATTAAAGCAGAAAGTCCGGCAAAAGATATGAATGTAGTTGTCATACTCATGGAATCGATGTCTGCCGATCTGCTAAAAGTCACAGAAAACGGAAAAGAAATAACTCCATTTCTCAACCAGCTTATAAAAAAATCATATTACTTCGATCATTTTTATTCAGCCGGCACACATACCAATCATGGTATCTTAGCCACATTGTACGGACTACCGGCCTTGTTTGATAAGAACATGATGAAAAATGTAACAATCCCTTTATGCCAAGGGTTGCCAAATACGTTACAAGAGCAAAATTATAAAACGATGTTCTTCATGCCGCACGAGTCCCAATATGACAATATGAATGCTTTCTTATTGGAAAATGGATTTGAAGAAATATATTCTCAAGAAAACTATCCACCCAAAATGCGAAAAAACAGCTTTGGTGTTGCTGATGATTTTCTACTCAGTTATTCGCTGAACAAAATAAATGAAAAGGCTCCGACATCATCTCCTTTTTTTGCAACAATACTCACAGTGAGCAATCATCCTCCATATATTGTACCTGAAAAATTTGAAAAAGTAAGCACAAAACCCGAATTCCAAATAGTAGCATTTGCAGACGATGCTATACGACAATTTTTTGCTGATGCAGAAAAACAAAGCTGGTTTAAAAATACAATATTTGTACTGCTTGGAGACCATGGAAAAATAGTGGGCACACAAACCTATGAAATGCCTCTTTCGCTAAACCATATCCCACTGATTATATACTCTCCGGCGTTTACAGATATGCCCACAACGGTTTCCAATCCGGGAGGACAAGTTGATGTATTCCCTACCATTATGGGTTTACTAGACCGTTCGTACATGAATAATACTTTTGGGGTAGACATGTTCAAGACAAAACGTCCGTATATGTTTTTCTCTTCTGATAATGCCCTTGGATGTATCGATGAGAAATACTTTTATACTTATAACTTCAAATCGAAGATAGATGGATTATATGAATATAGTGAAAATAGTAGCGACAATCTTCTTTCCCAATTCAAACAGAAAGCAGATAGCATGAACTTATATTCAGCAGCCATGTTTCAAACTGCTAACTATATGCTCAAACATGAACTGACAAGAGTAAAGAAATAAAAAACTCATATCCCATAACGGACTAGACACCAACCACTCAGCGGCATAGTATTTTCATCCTAAAGCACAAATAGCTTTCACTATCAAATAAGTGGAAACCAATACCGTATAGTGTAATATAGACAATTATTAGGGAATAGTAATGTTAAATTAAAAATTAATTTGTAATTTAGCCTAAAATTACATGAGTACAATTTCCCAGAATACTTATACAGAGTGTAGTCCAATGAAAACTTATTATAGAAGTATATTTATACTTTTGTCATTTTTACTATTCGCTTGTACATCTGAAAACGAAGAAGCACAAAGACAACTAAATACAGCCCGACAGCTTTATTCGCAGGCTGAATACGCTTTAGCTAAACAGACTCTTGATAGCCTGAAAGCAAATCACCCGAAAGCTTTTCCTCAATTACAAGCAGGCATCTTGCTCTTAGACTCGATTCGCAGAGGAGAGAACGAGCAAATAATAGCGCAATGCGATTCGCTTATATCTTCTTTTGAACCCAAAGTAGAACAAGAGAAAACGAAGTTTAGCTTTCAACAAAACAAGCAATACCAAGAAACAGGAAGCTATATTCCAAAAGAGAGTGTAACCTCATCTATTACATCTACAACTCTTCGTTCGGGAGTAGAAGAAAATGGACAGTTATATATTGAAAGTGTATTTATTGGCGGACAAAAACATAATAAAATAAAGATTTTGTCAAAAGATGGCTCATTCGCGGAGTCTATACCAGTGAATGACGATGGTTTGAACTATCGCTTCTCAAACATGGGCAAAACTTATGAAGTAATCCGATTCTCAGGTAATAAGGAAAATGGAATTGCGAAGTTCATTTTCTCAAATACCAATAATCCTTTATCGGTCACTTTAGATGGACAAGGAAAATATACATATACTTTATCGCAACAGGTAAAGTCTGCGATTTCCAAATCGTATCAGTTATCAGTAATGATGTTGCAGCTCGATAGCCTTAAAACAGCTAAAGAGAAAGCCGAATTTCACATCTATTATCTGGATAATAAAAAAGACAGCACAAACACTTACAACACAAAGCTACAATAACTCTAATTTTTATGAAAAAAGAAAAATCTACTGCCGAGCCTCAGAGAAAAGAAAAGGATATTTTCAATCTTAATATCTCGGTCGATTGTACAATATTCGGATTTCACTCAGGAAGCCTCAAAGTTTTACTATGCAAACCCAGTGCCGGCGAAAAATGGATGCTTCCCGGAGGGCTTATAACAAGAGATGAAATACCGGATGAAACGGCACGCCGGATCTTAAAAGCAAAAACAGGATTAAGCGATACCTATCTGAAGCAGTTCTCATTCTTTGGGAGGAAAGATAAAAAACAAGAAGAAAACGAAAACCCCGAAATACTTAGTGAAATCAGTCTGGCATATTTTGCCCTTATCAAATCAGGAGATGCACAACTCGTCGAAGACAACGATACTGAACATATCGAATGGTTTGAAATAAATAATATCTCAGATTTACACCCGGAACATAAGATTATTTTTGAAACCGCTCTCTCTACCCTCCGCAAACAAATTGGATTCATACCTATCGGTTACGAACTTTTACCCGAAAAATTCACAATGCCGGAATTAAGAAGTATCTACGAAGCAATATTAGGAAGAGAACTAGACCGTAGAAACTTCCAGCGCAAAATGCTCTCTATTGGCTTTATAAAGGCGCTGAATGAAACACGGAAAGTAGGAGCTCACAAATCGCCCAATTTGTACTCTTTCGACAAGAAAAAATATGAGGAAGCCGAAAGACTTGGAATTCAGTTAATGAGCAACAACTTGTAATGGTAAAATAAGGAAATAACCCGGAACATTAATTTATAATTATTCAGCAAAACCGAAGTCCAGAAGGGATTGCCTCACATCAGAAAAAATATCAGCATTTATTTTATAAGCAAAATACTCTCTACGCAAAGGATAGTTATTCCGCTGCTGCTTGAAAGTCGCAGGAGATGCTTTTAGTCTTTCGAAGTCAAACATGGGGTCGTATGTATGCAATATAGCATCAAAGAGAAGATTGTCGGAGTTTTTTAGTCCTGTGATATCTATTATAGGGTTTACAGGATCAGGCGCTATTATGCGAGATAACGGCTCTTTGCTCATCCCATAGAAATCGGCAACAGATTCAAGAGACATACGCGTTGCGTTGGCTTTTCCGTCTGCCGAATAACCTGCTATATGCGGGGTGGCAATATCAACCATCTCCATATATCCAAGGTCTATATCGGGTTCTTTTTCCCAGCAATCGATAATTGCTCCCGATATAAGGTTGTTAGCTATAGCTATTTTTATAGCCGCTGTATCTACAATGCCTCCTCTCGCCGAGTTTATTATAATCGGTTTTCTCTTGAGAGACGAAAAGAACTCGGTATTTGCTAAATGATAAGTCTTATATTCGCCTTCTTTTGTTAAGGGTGTATGAAAGGTAATAATATCAGCTTTATCTATTATTTCATCAAGACTGACAAATAAATCTTTCTGCTCGGCTTTTTGACGTGGTGGGTCATTTAGCAGAACCTTCATACCTAACATTTCGCAAGCCTTCGCTACCTTTTTCCCTACGTTGCCAACACCAACAATACCTATCGTTTTATCTTTAAGTTCAAAGCCTTTCTGACGGGAGATTCTTATCAATGAAGAAACGATATATTGCTGCACCGAACCGGAATTGCACCCCGGAGCATTATGCCACACTATATCATGTTCATCACAGTAATCGGTATCGATATGATCATAGCCAATAGTAGCAGAGCATATAAGCTTTACATTCGTATTTTTTAGTATTGCTTCGTCAAAGCGAGTTACAGTGCGCACAATTAAAGTATCAGCCTCTTTGATTGCATCGTGAGTAAAAGCAGCTCCATCTAGGTAAGTAACATCTCCGTAATATTCGGCCACACCTTTGAGATAGGGTATATTTTTGTCAGCTATTATTTTCATTTGTAAGAGTATGAAATGTATTTTCTATAGAATCTATTTCATCTATATTTTTATCTATCAACAACTTTCCTTTATCTAAAAAGATCACACGAGAGCAAATAGATTTTACATCAAATAAAATATGAGTAGAAAAAAGTATCATCTTATCTTTCGACAGTTCCTTGAAAAGAGCATTAAGGCTTTCGCGTTGATTGGGGTCTAAGCCCGAAGTAGCTTCATCCAAGATAAGAAATTCAGGGTTATGAACCAATGCCTGAGCAATACCAACTCGTTGACGATTTCCTTTTGAAAGAGCCTTTATTTTTTTCTTGTATTCCCTCTCCAGTCCGGTTTCTTCAATAACACGAGAAACAGCATCGTGCCCTACTTTGTAGATGCCAGCAACATACTCCAGATATTCTTTTACGTACATATCTTCGTATAAAGGATTGTCTTCCGAGAGGTAGCCTATGCGCTTTTTAACCGCTAAAGGATTAGAAAGAATATCTTCTCCTGAAAAAGTCACCCGTCCTATATCGGCAGTCATACCACCAGCAAGAATTTTCATCAAGGTAGATTTTCCCGCACCATTTACTCCGAGAAGCCCTACTATATCACTTTTCTGTATCGAAAAATTCACATCAGATAAAGCTACCTGATTTCCATACGTTTTGGATATGTGCTCTATTTGTATCAAATGGATAATTGTTATGATGGTGTAAAAATAATAAATCTCCCCGGAATATTCCGGAGAGATTTACATTTATAATTTAGACATTGTCTTTTAACCTGCTACTGGAGAATAAGATCTTGATTGCAATTCCTTATCCATTGTATAGATTCCAAAACCGTTATCTTTAATCATTTTCAGCGCATCAATATAACCTTGTGCTGTAGCCTCTTCCTCGACTTGTTCGTCTACAAACCATTTCAACATACTTTCGGTAGCATAGTCTTTTTCGTCTTTAGCCAACGCCACCAAGTCATTGATTCGCCCTGTTACGATCTTTTCATGTCTCAAAGTTTCTTCAAATGCATGAAGAGGAGATTCCCAAGCCAAATCCACTTTTTCAATTGGCTTCAATTCTACTTTTGCGCCTCTATCAGTAACGTATTTGAAAAATTTCATTGCGTGATCTTGTTCTTCCTTAAACTGGATTTCGAACCAGTTGGCAAAACCCGGTTTTCCGTCTGCTGCAAAATAAGCAGCCATAGACAGATATAAATATGCTGACCAAAATTCAGCATTGATTTGTGCATTTAATGCAGCTTCTAATTTTTTACTTAACATAATTGATGATATTTTTGATGTTAGTTTATTCTTTCAACACTTGTGTAATGGCAATTGTTCAATAGTTCGTCTAATACACAAATATGTTATGCAATATTACAAAATATAATTATTATTTCAAAAACTATTTATAATCATTAATGAGTTATCGAAAAAACCTATAATATAATATCAGACAACGACGAGAGACTTGTAGATATAAAAAACAAAAGAAGTGACCTATTCGGTCACTTCTCTGCGGAAGCGGGGGGATTCGAACCCCCGGTACAGTTACCCGTACGTCAGTTTAGCAAACTGGTGGTTTCAGCCACTCACCCACACTTCCTGAAACCACAATCGGCTTTTCGCTAATTGCGATGCAAATATAGTTGTTTGTTTTGATTATACAAACAGTTTCCTGACTTAAATAGCATTTTCTTTAATCAAATACTCTGCTATCTGAACTGCATTTAATGCTGCGCCTTTCTTGATCTGATCGGCTACTACCCAGAATGTCAAACCATTCTTATTGGCTATATCTTGGCGTATACGTCCAACATACACAGGGTCTTGTCCTGCAACAAACAATGGCATCGGATATTCTTTTTGTGCGGGATTGTCTTGCAACACAATTCCTTCAGCTTTAGAGAATGCCTCACGGGCTTCTTCCGGCGACACAGGTCTTTCGGTCTCTACCCAGATAGCCTCAGAATGAGAACGAAGTACAGGAACACGGATACATGTTGCACTCACTTCTATATCAGAGTGCATAATCTTACGTGTTTCGTTGTACATCTTCAACTCTTCTTTTGTATATCCATTATCTGTAAACACGTCAATGTGAGGAATCACGTTATACGCAAGCTGGTAAGCAAACTTCTCTACAGCCACATCATTGTTGAATGCAATTTGCTTAAATTGATTGATCAACTCTTCCATAGCCGCTGCTCCTGCTCCTGATGCTGCCTGATAAGTTGCTACATGTGCTCTTTTAATATGAGATATTTTTTCTATCACATTCATCGCCACTACCATCTGTATCGTTGAGCAGTTTGGATTTGCGATTATCCCCTTAGGACGAACTTTTCCATCCTCTCCATTTACTTCGGGTACAACAAGAGGTACATCCTTATCCATACGGAAAGCACTTGAGTTGTCTATCATGATTGCTCCATGCTTGGTAATGGTTTCAGCATATTCGATAGAAACACTTCCTCCTGCCGATGTAAAAGCAATATCTATATCTTTAAAATCGTCATTGTGCTTCAGCTCCTTCACCGTATACTGTTTATCACGAAACGTATAAACATTGCCTGCGCTTCTGGCAGAACCGAATAATACTAATTCCTTTATCGGAAAATTTCGTTCGTCAAGAACTCTTAAAAACTCCTGACCTACAGCACCACTTGTGCCAACAATAGCGATTCTCATTTTTTTTATTGGTATAGAGTAAATTATTTAATATAAAACAGGTTGCAAATATAACGATTTACTATCAATTATGTATTCTTTGTGGTTTTTTGTTACTCTAAGTAAACTTCAAATTAAACAAAAGAACTATCGGGCTTGTATCTCTTGATTTCTTGCCTGTATTTCCATTTGCGGTATACCCACTTGCAATTGTTCGACTTCCTTTTCAAGACTATAGATATCAGAAGACATTCTCCGCTTTCCATCCTGAGATGCATTACTATAATCTGCACGCAGTTTTTCCAACTTTTCGGATAGTCCTTTTAGTTCCGATTTCATCTCTACTACCTTCGAATATGTACTCTGAGCTGTTCTATTTTTGAAATCCGACATTTTATAATACGTCTTGTTATCATTAATAACGAATTCAAAATCATGAGTCACCTCTACTTTCACAACAGCTTCTTGGCGAGCCAACGCAATCAGATTTTTGTAATTATTATTTTTTTGCCATGTACTCTTTATCGAAGATATTTTAGCTCTGCCTGCCAGATAGCTTTCATCCTCGCTTTGGATGGTTTTAACGACTTTATTCGGAACAAATGTATATATGCAAACTTTCCCTTTGGGCATATATCTATCGGAGGCAAACCAGCCAATACCCTTTTCTTCGTCCACGGCCATCATATAGTCATTAAACAACGAATTGAATGGCATATTCAGCCGTTCAGGGGCAAGATAGGTATCTGTATTCATATTGTAGCGAGAGACAAACAAATCATACCCTCCGAGTGTCTCTTCATCTTTTGCTGCAAAATAAATTGTCACTCCATCTGCCATTACGTACGGATAGTTTATATCACCGGAAAGACCAAAATTGTTTACCGACAGTTTCTTTTCATTACCAAAATCATCGAATAGTTTTTCTTTAGAGTAAAGACTGAACATATTCTCTTTATCAGGCTTGGCATAATACATTTTAGTCCCTTTTTCATTCGTATATACCGTTGCATCTATATGCTTTGCTGATGCGAAAATTTTGTCAAAGGGTTCTAGTTTTCCTGAGCTGAGACTCAGTTTATAGGCTGAAAGAAATTTCGCCTTATCTACAATTATACTATCTATTATCTGTATATCTTCTGTGTTGGACACCATACGCCGAAGACGTGACATCACTTTTCTCTTTTCGTCTAATTTTGCTCTCGATGCTTCATCTTTCTTTTTAAGACCGGCTTCGTATTTGTTGAAAGATTCTTCCGATTGTGTAAATTTATATTCTTGCCCATATAATTGCCCCAGATACAAGAAAGATTCTTGTATTCTTTTCTTAGAAGCAACAATGAGGCATTCTTCCGCTTTTTTAAGATCTCCTCCCGTTTCCAGAAGACAAACCCCATACCATTGATTTAGATTAGCATCTTCCGGCTTAGCTTTATATTCTTCCTCTAAAATGGGTAAAGCCTTTGCATATTCTCCCTGAAGATATAATTCTTTTGCTTCTGAAAGAGTTTGTGAAAATGCCACAGGAACACAAGCAAACGTAATAAATAGCCAGATAAATATAGATTTCATGCCGTTCTATTCTAATTAATTATAGGTTTCAAATTTACATGAAAATATTCAAACTATCAATCTGTAAGGGAGGAATGACTTCGTCGAAAGAAATATAGCACAAAATTTTCAAGGCTTATACTCTTTTTTATACCTTTGCCTTTACGAAAAATGAAAATTATGGATTTTAGTTTACAGTCTGTTTTACCTATTTTGATTATTGCTCTCACAGTTATAACCAGCATAAAGGGCTTTGGGGACATGGCCTTTTTTGAACGCTACAAGTTTAATGTAGGGGCTATTTTGGGCAACTCGAAACAATGGGACAGGCTGCTAACATCTGCAACACTTCATGGAGACTATATGCATCTATTGTTTAATATGATGACATTGTACTTCTTCTCCGATATTATTACCTACTCTTTCGGAGTATGGATATATCTGGCTATTTACTTTTTGTCTATCATTGGCGGAGGATTACTCTCTCTTTTCATCCATCGAAAAGAATACTACTACAGTGCCATCGGTGCTTCAGGAGGAGTGGTAGGTATACTATTTGCTGCTATAGCTGTATATCCCACAATGCCTCTTCGCTTTTTCTTTATTCCGATAGATATCCCGGGATGGATTTTCGGGCTTGGGTATCTGGCTTTTTCCATCTATGGTATGCTGAAAAAGGTTGGTAATATAGGACACGATGCTCACATGGGCGGTGCTATTGTAGGTATTGTTGTGGCTGTCATTTACACGCCTGCAAAACTACTTAGTATGAATGCGGTCTATTTGGGTATAATGGTTTTGCCGCTGATCGTTTTAGCCTATCTTATTTGGAAAAAAAAATAAAATAACTACTTTTGATTAAACATTGAATCCTAATAAACAGTAAGAAATATTAAACCTTCTTTCACATAACAAGTCTCAATAAAAACCAAACTTAGAATAAGAGAAGAATAGATAAACTACGAAAAGAATAAACCAGCCATATTTGAACATCAAAGTAACTTTGTTGTTATAAATCTAAATAATATAATCCTAAAATATAAGATGATGAGCAGTGATAAAGATCTGATACAGTATGACGAAGATAATGCTGTAAAGTATATACAGAACTATCTTCCGCAAGAAATGAAAGGAAAATACTCGAGTGACGAAATCAACTATATTATTGATATCGTTTACGAATTCTATGAAGAAAAAGGCTACATGGACGAAGATGCCGATGAGAACGTAATTGTAGATATCGATGAAGATGAAATTGTATCTTATGTATTGAAGAATACGAAAAAAGACAAAATAAATAACTTCTCAGCCGAAGATATCGCATTCATTATACAGGGGGAGATTGCATATTGTGAATCACTAGGGATATTCGAATAAAACGAAGATAATCACACAAATTTTAATTATTAAAAGAATAAATTTATGAAACATTTTTCATTCGTAGCAGCTATTGTTTTAAGCTGCGCATTACTATTATCTAGCTGTGGAGCCAGCAATACTGTAAAAGGTGGAGGTATCGGTGCAGGTGCAGGTGGTGCATTGGGCGCAGGTATTGGTGCTATTATAGGCGGCGGTAAAGGTGCTGCATGGGGTGCAGGTATAGGCGCTGTAGTTGGTGGTTCGGCCGGTGCTATCATTGGCAATAAAATGGACAAACAAAAGAAAGAATTGGAGCAGATCAACGGAGCTCAGGTGGAATCTATCAACGATGGACAAGCTATCAAAGTTACGTTTGAATCAGGAATTCTATTTGCAACAAATTCAAGCACATTAAGTTCTGCTTCACAAAGCGCACTAAGCAACTTCGCTGCTTCATTAAATAATAATCCTGATACTGATGTTCAAATATACGGACACACAGATAATACAGGTTCTGACGCTATAAACAATCCTTTGTCTGAAAAACGTGCACAAGCTGTTTATAATTTCCTTCAAACAAAAGGTGTTTCAGGAAAACGTATGGTATCTCAAGGATTTGGATCTACACAACCTGTTGCCGACAACAGTTCTGTTGCAGGTAGAGCTCAAAACCGTCGTGTAGAAGTTTACATCCTTCCTAACGAAAAGATGCTAAAAGACGCTCAACAAGGTAAATAATCTTACACATAGAGTTTAGCTCGGTAAGCTTAACAAAAAATGAAAGGGGAGAGAAACATAATGTTTCTCTCCCCTTTCTAACTATATAAAAGAATAATTAATTATTCTACGGCATCAAAATCTACTACAGTCTTTCTGGTTGCAGCAATCCTGTCAAAATCTTCCTTTGTACCAACAACTAATTTTTCAAATTCACGTTGTCCTGTACCGGCAGGTAATAAGTGACCACAGATTACATTCTCCTTCAATCCTTCCAGTCTGTCTACCTTAGCGTTTATAGCAGCATCGTTCAATACTTTTGTTGTTTCCTGGAACGAAGCGGCAGACATAAAGCTTTGAGTCTGGAGAGCAGCACGGGTAATACCTTGAAGTATCTGGTTAGCTGTTGCAGGAACTGCATCACGCACTTCTACCGGACGAAGGTCTCTACGTTTCAGCATAGAGTTTTCGTCTCTCAGCTTACGTGCAGTAACAATCTGTCCCGGTTCGAATGTTGAAGAATCTCCGGCGTCAACAATAACTTTCTTACCCCAGATTCTGTCATTCTCTTCCATTACTTCATATTTATCGATAACCTGCTGTTCTAGGAAACGAGTATCTCCCGGATCGATAACTTCTACCTTGCGCATCATCTGACGAACAATCACCTCGAAGTGCTTGTCGTTGATCTTCACACCCTGTAGACGGTATACATCCTGTACTTCGTTTACAATATATTCCTGAACGGCTGTAGGTCCCATAATAGCCAATATATCAGAAGGAGTTGTAGCTCCGTCAGACAGTGGCATACCGGCTCTCACAAAGTCATTTTCTTGAACAAGAATTTGTTTGGATAGAGGCACCAGATATTTCTTAACTTCATCTAGTTTAGAAGTCACTATAATTTCTCTATTACCACGTTTGATCTTACCGAATGAAACCTCACCATCGATTTCCGACACTACTGCAGGATTAGATGGGTTACGTGCTTCGAACAACTCAGTTACACGAGGAAGACCTCCGGTGATATCACCAGCCTTACCTACTGCACGAGGAATCTTAACAAGTACATCTCCGGCTTTGATCGCATCATTATCATCTTTCACAAGGTGAGCACCTAATGGTAAACTATAAGTTTTGATAGTTCTACCCTGCTCATCCAAGACATGAGCTTCAGGAGCTTTAGTCTTATCACGAGATTCGATAATGATCTTTTCTTTCAGACCGGTTTGTTCATCCGATTCAACTTTAAACGTAACACCTTCTATTACATTCTCGAATTTGATACGTCCTGTAGCTTCAGATATAATAACGGCATTAAATGGATCCCAATCACAGATCAGATCATCTTTTTTCACCTTAGCACCATCCTTAAAGTACAATTTAGAACCATAAGGAATATTATGAGTAAGGAGTACGATTTTAGTGTTAGGATCAACCAGACGAAGCTCTACCAATCGGCTAACTACAATCTGAGTTTTCTTGCCTGATTCGTCAAGAATATCTACTGTACGAAGATCATCTATTTCTAATATACCATCGTATTTAGCAACAACGCTACTTTCGGTAGCAATATTAGATGCGATACCCCCAACGTGGAATGTACGTAGTGTCAACTGTGTTCCCGGCTCACCGATAGACTGTGCGGCAATAACACCTACAGCCTCACCACGCTGAACCATACGGCCTGTTGCAAGGTTACGTCCATAGCATTTACCACAAACACCCTTCTTAGATTCGCAAGTAAGAACCGAACGGATCTCTACGCTCTCGATAGGAGAATTTTGTATAATAGTAGCTGCATCTTCTTTGATTTCCTCTCCCGACTTAACAATGATTTCTCCTGTCATCGGATGTTGGATATCATGAACAGATACACGACCTAAAATACGTTCATATAAAGAAGCAACAACTTCTTCATTGTTTTTAAGCTCTGAACAAACAAGACCACGCAATGTACCACAGTCTTCTTCGTTAATGATCACATCTTGTGATACGTCAACAAGACGACGAGTCAAATATCCGGCATCGGCAGTCTTCAAAGCCGTATCGGCAAGACCCTTACGCGCACCGTGGGTAGAGATAAAGTACTCTAACACCGAC
>Ga0206117_100338_pt1 | contig 57693 bp, 55 predicted proteins | sample 3A5Ametagenome_FD_177997 | JGI IMG/M metagenome (GOLD analysis project Ga0206117, IMG submission 177997) | Enriched microbial communities from leaf-cutter ant dump, University of Wisconsin, Madison, United States - 3A5A | ecosystem: Environmental > Terrestrial > Nest > Insects nest > Nest dump... | reverse complement strand
TCAGGAGGTCAGCTGTTTCCGCCGCCGAGCAGGCGGAGAATGCCGTTGTCGGCCGTCTGGGTGATCGAGAACGAACTGATGGCCAGCTGTTGCTGCGTGCTGAGCGCCAGCAAGGTGGCCGCTTCCTCGTCCTTGTCGGAGGCGCGCATCGATTCCGCGGTGGCGCCGAGAATGTTCGAGAAACTTCCGAGATAGGCGGAGCGGCTGTTCAGCATCGTCAGGCCGATGCCGATGTTGGTCGCGTGCTTCTCGGTGGCATGGCGCGCGTCGGTGACGGTCTGCTGCGCCGCCTCGGCGTCGGTGCGCTTCACCCAGGCCGACGTCGTGCCCGTGGACAGATCGGCATAGGGCGAGGTCTTGTCGATGGCGAAGGCCGCCGACGTGGAGTCGACCTTGATGGCGCCCGATGACTGGAGCGAGGCGCTGAGGCCCTTAGCCGGGACGCCGAAGGCGTTCACGAGGTCGTTCACCGTGGTGCCGGTGCCGACCGTCAGCGAGCCGACGACCGTGTTGCCCTGGCGGATGGAGATGACATCACCTTCCTTGTATTGCCCCGTCGCCGTCAGCAGGTCGGTGCCGGTTGCCGGCGTCATGCCGATCATCAGCGGAGCGGTCGACCCGGACGGTGGCGTGCCGGCCGAACTGACGGTGTCGGCGGCGCGGGTGATGTCGATCTTCAGCTTGTCCGCCGCCTCGATGTTCAGCACGCCGTCGCTGCCGAGCGTGGCGCGAAGTCCCTTGTCGGCCTGGGAAAAGGCGGTGACCAGATCGCCGGCGGTGGTGCTCGCCGTAACTTTCAGCGTGCTGACGATGTTGCCGGCCGCGTCCTTGACGGAGATCTCGTCGCCGACCGCGTAATCCGGCGACTCGACCAGCTTGCTGGTGGTGTTCAGCGGCTTGGCGGGCGACCCGCCGTCGGTCAGCTTGGTCTCGTAGGTGGCGAGCTTGCCCTCGTCGAGCTTCTTCAGGCCGAGCGTATTGAGGAGATCGGTGAAGTCCACCGCTTCGATGTTGACGGACTCGTTCTGGTCGGCGGACAGATAAAGGGTCAGGTCGTTGCCGTCGCCGAGCAGCAGGTTCTTGCCGTTGTATGAAGCGTCCTTGGCGGTGTCGACGATCTTGTCGAGAAGGTCGTTGTATTCCTTGACGAGGTCGGCGCGCTCGAACGCGCTCTTGCTGGCTGCGGCCCGCGTGACCACGCCCTTCATCGTCTTGATTGTGTCGGTGATCGACGTCATGCCGTTGTCGGCGGCCTTGATGACGCCGAGGCCCTGGTCGAGGCGCTCGAGAAACTGATCGAGCGTCGAGGCGTGCAGCGACAGGTTCTTGGCCGACATGTAGGTGCTGGGGTCGTCGAGGGCCGTCTGAACCTTCACGCCGGTGTTCATGCGCTGGCTGGCCGCGGCGGATTGGTCGTTCACCCAGTTCAGTGTCGCGACGGTGCTGCGCAGCGATTTCGTCAGGGAAATGTCGACCATGCGCGTGTCTTTCTCGGAGGCCTCAGAAGGCGGCTCGTTGCATTTTGAGAATCATACCGTCCAATTCGTTAAAAATACCTGTTCGCGAGACGATGAAAAGACGGGAACACCCCGAAATATCGGCCAAATTCCGCATCTTGCCTCGTTAACCTTTCGGCTGGGCGGCGATGGGCGGCTTCTCCGACCAAAGTCGTGTTCGTACGGATTCCTGCGGCCAAGATGGCATTTGAACCAACGCGTTAACGGCTCGGCAACACCTGTTCGCTAGGGTCGGCCCACTTCCTCAGAAAGGGGAAGATGAGTTCACCCAAGGAATGGGATGTAAAAATGTCGAATATCAACCTGACCGCCGCCGTTCGCCAGAACCTGCTCTCTCTGCAGGGCACCGCCCAGATGATGGCGAAGACGCAGAACACGCTGTCTACCGGCAACAAGGTCAACTCAGCCCTCGATAACCCCTCGAATTTCTTCACCGCGTCCTCGCTGAATTCGCGCGCCAGCGACCTCGGCAACCTGATGGACTCGATGAAGAGCGGCATCAAGACGATCGAAGCGGCTGACAACGGCCTGACCTCGATCACCAAGACTCTTGAGTCGATGCAGTCGACGCTGCGCCAGGCCCGTCAGGACAAGTCCTTCGAGACCGCCTCCTACACGCTGACCAGCACCACCAGCAGCACCGCCAAGATCGACTTCACCGGCGGCGCTTTCGGCTCCGGCGCTGGCTCGATCAAGCTCGCGACCGACTCGGCGACCGCTGCGAAGGCAACGGCCGCGTTCTCGGGTACCCAGGATGCATTGGTTTCGGCCGCCATTACTGAGACCAAGGCAAGCCTGACCGGCGGTACTTGGTCTGCTCCGGCCACTGGTGGCGAGACCTTCACGCTTAACTTGGGTAGCGATTCCCAGGCGATTACCCTGAATGCCACTGCAGGCAACAATGATACTGTTGCCAAGGTCGTCGCCCAGATCAATACCCAGATCGATGCTGGTACTGGCCTCAAGGGCAAGGTTACCGCCAAGGAAGTCAGCGGAAAGCTGGTCATTGAGTCGAATACCGCGACCGACGGAGAGGCAGTGACTGTGACTGCCGGCGCTGGCGCCACCGCCGTGTTCGGCACGACGACTTCGAAAACCGGTTCGGACGGCAAGTTCAGCTTCAATGTGAGCGGCGTGGACGTTTCTCTGTCCAAGTCGGACTTTGCTACGCCGAGCGCTCCCACGCTTGCCGAAGCGACCAAGGCCATCAACGTTCAGCTTGGCAACGCTGGTTCGAAGTTCAAGGCGGTGGATTCGTCTGGCAGCCTTCAGATCCAGGCCGACAGCACCAGTGCCGGTGACCTGAAGATCACCGGTGAGGGTGCCAAGACCCTGTTCGGTGCCGCCAGCAACACGGCTATCGTCAATGGCGCTGCCGATACCACAGTTCACCTTGCCAAGACGGTTGATGATCTCGTGAACGAGATCAACAACAACTCGACGCTTTCGACCAAGGTCAAGGCTTCGAACGACAGCGGCAAGCTGCGCTTCCAGAACCTGTCGACGCAGGATCTGAAGATGGACGGCATCAGTTCGTCCGGCGTGATCGATGCGACGTCGACGGGCCAGGCGAAGATCGGTGGTAACACCGTTCGTACCGATCTGGCCAAGCAGTTCAACGAACTGCGCGACCAGCTCGACAAGTTGGCCGACGACGCCTCGTTCAACGGTATCAACCTGCTGCGCGGCGACAAGCTGACCATCACCTTCAACGAGACCGCTACGTCGTCGATCGCCATCCTCGCCAAGGACGGCAAGTCGGTCGACTCGACCTCGCTGGGTGTGCCGACCACGGTGGAAGCCAAGGATCTGGACTCCGACGACACGATCGACGGCGTTCTGAACAAGGTGAAGAGCGCTCTGAACAGCGTTCGGTCGCAGTCTTCGGCCTTCGGCTCGAACCTGTCGGTCGTCGAGAACCGTCAGAACTTCACCACCTCGATGATGAATACCCTGCAGACGGGCGCCGGCAACCTGACGCTCGCCGACATGAACGAGGAAGCTGCGAACATGGTTTCGCTGCAGACCCGCCAGTCCCTGGCGACCTCCTCGCTCTCCATGGCAAACCAGGCCAACCAGAACGTGCTTCAGCTTCTCCGCTGAGGCCAGGTTCGGTCGAATCAGACGACAAACGTTGGGGCGGGCCAGAAGGCCCGCCCCTTCTTTTTGCGCGCCTCGCCTTGCAGACTGGGAGCGCGCCTTTTCAATTTCTTAACGAGTTGTTTCCGTTCCGGCCTGCGGCTCCTTGCGGCCTAGCCGCCACCCAGCACGTGCCGATACCTCGGCGTGCAAAGACTTTCTCTATTAAAAACAGGGTTCTAGCTGTTGGATTGCGATGGCGATCCGACGCTTGCCTGCCTGCTCGTGCCGACGGACGGGCGTTAACGGCCGTTTTGGTGCTCGCCCGGACAGGGTTCGGCAGTTTGCGCGAATTAACAAGAGTTTATCGGGATTAATTCCGCTTCGTTGCAAAACGCGACTGAGAAACTTTTTGTTAACCATGTCGGGTGTTAACTCCCACTTGAAAGGCACCGCCGTGTCCTCCGCGCATGGATGGTCGACGGTCAGGTCCGGTTCGATTTCGGGGTGAAAGAGACCCGTAATCCCAAGGAAGTGGGACGCAGAAATGACCGACATCAATCTGACCAAGGCAGTCCGCCAGAATCTTCTGTCTCTGCAAAACACCGCCAAGATGATGGCGACGACGCAGAATCGCCTCGCGACCGGCAACAAGGTCAACACGGCCCTCGACAACCCGACCAACTTCTTCACGGCGTCGTCGCTCAATGCACGTGCCGGCGAGCTCGACTCGCTGCTCGACTCGATGAACAACGGCGTGAAGACGCTGGAAGCGGCCGACAACGGTCTTACGTCGATCACCAAGACGCTGGAGTCGATGCAGTCGACCTTGCGTCAGGCGCGTCAGGACAAGTCGTTCGAGACCGCCTCGTACACGCTTGGCACCATTACGGACACCGCGGCCAAGATCAGCTTCTCCGGCGGCGCGTTTGGCACGAGCGGCGCTGGCAGCGTCAAGCTGATGACCGACTCGGCTCAGTCGCTGACGACGAAGACGAGCGGCGCGAATGGCGACTTGAGCGATATGGCTGCCGTTCTCACCGAGACGAAGGCGAGCCTGACCGGCAGTGTCGCCGTTCCGACGGGCGACCAGTCAGCCCTCAACTCGACCGGATTCAAGATCACCTACGGTGGCAAGACGCTGGATGTCGCTCTTAGCGGGTTCCCCGGCTCGGCTGGCACCGCACAGGGCGTGGCGGATGCCGTTAACGCCCAGATCGCGGCCAGCAGCGACTTCAAGGGCAAGCTCACTGCTACCATCAGCGGTGGCAATCTGAAGCTCGAGGCGGCCAACCCAAAGGATGCCGATACCATCGCCGTGGGGGCGCCGACCAGCGGCGCCAGCGCGGTTGCCACTCTCTTCGGCACTCCTGCAACGGTCGCTGGGTCGGACGGCAAGACCACGTTCAACCTCAACGGCGTTGATGTCACCATCGGTGCTTCCGATTTCGCGGGGATTGCGACTCCCTTCGCTGCCAACCTGACTCAGACTGTGGACGCGCTGAAGGACGCCATCAACGTTCAGCTCGGAAACGCCGGCTCGAAGTTCAAGGCTGTCAATAGTGGCGACTCGCTGAAGTTCGAAGCCGTCAGCACCAGCGCCGGTACGCTAAAGGTCACGGGGCAGGGTGCCATCGACCTTTTCGGCGCGACCGCAGCGTCCGTTGGCGTTACGGGCTCCGAGGATCCGTCGATCCATCTTGCCAAGACCACCGACGACCTCGTCAACGAGATCAACAGCAACTCCTCGCTGTCGTCGAAGATCAAGGCGTCCAACGACAACGGCAAGCTGCGCATTCAGAACCTGTCGACGCAAAAGCTTGATATCGATGGCGTCAGCTCTTCCGGCCTGATCGATGCCGTCTCGACGACCGCCGCCTCCATCGGCGGCAACAAGGTGCGCGCCGACCTGGCAGGCCAGTTCAACGAACTGCGCGACCAGCTCGACAAGATCGCCGACGACGCCTCGTTCAACGGCATCAACATCCTGCGCGGCGACAAGCTGACCATCACCTTCAACGAGACCGGTACCTCGGCGATCGACATCATCGCCAAGGACGGCAAGTCGGTCGACTCCAACAGCCTCGGCGTGCCGACGACCGTTCTGGAGCAGGATCTCGACGCCGACACCAACATCGACGCCATTCTGGGCAAGGTGAAGGTGGCGCTGAACTCGGTTCGGTCGCAGGCGTCGACCTTCGGCTCCAACCTCTCCGTGGTGGAAAACCGTCAGAACTTCACCAAGAACATGATGAACACCCTGCAGGGTGGCGCCGGCAACCTGACGCTGGCCGACATGAACGAAGAGGCGGCCAACATGGTTGCGCTGCAGACTCGCCAGTCGCTGGCGACCTCCTCGCTCTCCATGGCCAACCAGGCCGACCAGAACGTGCTTCAGCTTCTCCGCTGACGCCAGCGCCCTGACAAGGGCAAGAGACACGCAAGGGCGGGCCGAAAGGTCCGCCTTTTTCTTTCGCTGGTTGCAACAATGCTTCCTTTGTCTCGAGCGCGAAGCATATTTGAGAGTTGTTAACTTCACTGGATCGTATTTTTCTTAGGCGAAACCAGTTGTTAACCGTGATGGGTGTCTAGTTGAAATCATGGAGGATCTGGCGTTAACCGGATCTCCGAACATCAAAACGCGACGAACGATGCCGCCCAGCATGAAGGCCGATGGCATTTCATGGCGGGGGGAGCGATAACAAGCCCAAGCCATTGGGTTAGGAAACACCGGGGAGTGTTTGTTCGATGAACGGTTATGGAGCGTCGGCGTACCAGCGGGTCCAGACGACATTGGGACCGCGCGAGCTGGAAGCGCACCTGCTGCTGAAAGCGGCGGCGCAGTTGCAGTCGTTCAAGGACAACTGGTCTTACGAGGAAGAGGCTGTCGCCGAGGCCTTGACGCTCAACCGCAAGCTCTGGACCATCCTCGGCACGTCGGCGACTGACGAGAGCAATCCCTTGCCGACGCAGATCAAGGAAAACGTCGCCAATCTCACCGTCTTCGTCCTGAAGCGCACGCTGGAGATCATGGAAGATCCGTCGCCTGAGAAGCTGACGGCGCTGATCTCCATCAACCGCTCGCTGGCGCAGGGGCTGCGTGGGCAGGCCGACGAGGAGTAGGCGAGCCGTTTGCCGCCAGAATTGAGAAAGGCGCCCAGGAGGCGCCTTTTGTCGTTTAAGGGGCGATCTAGATCCGATGGTCGTCGGTTGCCGGTCAGGCGACCGTGCTCGCCGTCGATTTCGTCGGAGCCCGTGACGCCTCGGTCCAGGCGTTGATCATTGCCCTGAGGCGCAGCCGACTCTCGTCGGGGATCTGGTCGACCACATCGCCCGTCGTCTTGTCGATCTGACGGTAGACGATGATGTCGGCTTCCTTGTCTCGGGTGACCGTGGAGCGCAGATTTTGAGAATTTCCGGACGACTGGTTGGCGCTGCCGCGCTGGTCGCTGCCGGCGCGAGCCGTTTCGTCGGGCCTGGCGACAGCCGATCCGACCGGTAGGTCGGTGCTTGCCGCCTGTTCCGCCGCCGCCGGCGCTCTCGGCACCGGCGCGTTCATGCCGGGTATCACCGGTCTCACGCTGCCGATATCCATGACCTACGTCCTCTCGCGCGAATCCCACGGGGTTCGCCTGGAAAGGACGTTAGCATCGAAAATTAAAGGCGGCGTTTAAGAAATAGGTAAAGTTTTATCGATCCGGCGTTTTCCGCAGGTTTCAGGATGGTCAAGTTGTCTGGGAGAGTACGGGCTGTCGCTCCTCCGGCCGGTTCAGATAAGGGCCCAAGTCTTAACAAAGAGCGAAGGAACGGGAGGCTCGCCCATGGAAAGATTGACAATCCGCAACAACGCGTAGAAGCGCACCGCCGCTCCATCGACGACCGGTGCGTGGCGTCATTTCCGGTAGGCTACGGAGTGGCGCGAGACCTCGCGGGGAGGGGGCGATCAGAGGCTGCGGTTGATGGCGACGCCGCGTGCGCTGACGGCATAGGCAGCCTGGGCGTGGCCGCCACGGCCGTAGATCGACGGCGTTTCCGTCCGCCCCACCTCGTTTGCCACCGTGCGCAGAATGTCTTCGGCGACGTCGCGGGCGGTGTCGAGCACGGCGAGGTTGATCTGCACCTCGGAGCGGAACAGTTCATGGCGCTTCAGGAGCGCCTCCGTCTCGACGGGCACATAGGCCTTGAGCGTTTCGATCTCGTCGCGTGCGGCAAGCATCAGCCGCGTGTAGAGGGCGGCCTTCTCTTCCTTGTCCATGGCGAGTTCACCGGCTTGCCGGAGCTTGCCATTCTTGACCAGCGCCGTTTCCTCGCGAAGCAGCACGAGGAGGTCTTCCATGGCGTTGCCGAGCTTCTCGACCAGCTTGCCGGCGATCTCCGGGCTCGTGACGAGTCTCGTGCGGTTGTCCTGCAGCGCTGCGCTCATCCGACGTGCCCTTCCTGTATCTTGATCAGTTGCGCGGCGATGCCGTCGGCGATGCCGATGCCGCCCTTCTTGACGAAGTCCTTGGCGTACTGGTCGATCAGCATGTCGCGCCAGGTCTCGTTGGAGTTGTCCGACTTGCCATTCAGCGGGTCGACGGACACGTCCTTGAACATGGCCTTGAAGGCGTCGGAGACGTAGACCGACTCGAAGTCGGCGGCGACCTCGTGGGCCTTCTTGGCCACGGCGCTTTTGTTCATGCCGGCATAGGCCTTTGAGGCGAAGGCGGAGGCGGCGGAGGTGAGGCCGTTGGTTTCCATCACATCACCTCCACGTCGGCCTGCAGCGCACCGGCCGCCTTGATCGCCTGGAGGATGGAGATCAGGTCGCGCGGGCCGAGGCCGAGCGCGTTGAGCCCATCGACCAGTTCCTGCAGCGTCACGCCGGAGCGGACGACGGCCAGCTGGTGTTCCTTGCCGTCGGCGACCTGGATCTGGGTGCTCGGCGTCACCGTGGTCTGTCCGTTCGCCAGCGGGGCGGGCTGCGACACCTGCGGGTTCTCGGTGATCATCACCGTCAGGTTGCCCTGGGCGACGGCCACCGTCGACACGCGCACTTCCTGGCCCATGACGATGATGCCGGTTGCCTCGTCGACCACCACCTTGGCCGGCAGGTCCGGTTCGACGATCAGTTGTTCGACGTCGGTGAGGAGGTCGACGATGTTGCCGCGGAACTTCGGCGGCATCGACAGGCGAACGGTCGAGGGGTCGGTGGGTTCGGCCACCGGCGATCCGTAGAGGTCGTTGATGGCGAGCGCGATGCGGCGTGAGGTGGTGAAGTCGGGGTTGCGCAGAGACAGGCGGACGGAGCCGAGGTCGGCGAGCTTGAACGGCAGCTCGCGCTCGATGACGGCGCCGTTGCTGATGCGGCCCTGGGTCGGGACGCCGCGGGAAATCTTCGCCGCTTCGCCCTGAATGTCGAAGCCGCCGACGGCGATGGCGCCCTGGGCGATGGCGTAGACCTCGCCATCGGCACCCATCAGGGGGGTGACGAGGAGCTGGCCGCCCTGCAGGTTCTTGGCGTCGCCGAGCGCGCTGACCGACACGTCGATGGCGGTGCCCTGGGCCGCGAAGGCCGGCAGCTTGGCGGTGACCATGACGGCGGCGGTGTTGGCGGTGCGCATGGTGGAATCGCGCACGTTGACGCCGAGGCGCTCGAGCATCGCCTGCAGGCTCTGCTTGGTGAAGGGTGAGTTGTTGAGGCTGTCGCCGGTGCCTTGCAGACCTACGACGAGGCCGTAGCCGATGAGCTGGTTCTCGCGAACGCCCTCGACGTCGACGATATCCTTGATGCGCGAAGCGGCCATCGCCGCTTCGGCGCTCATCAGTACGAGCATGAGGGCGCCAAGTGCGCCGAGAATCCTAAACCGCATTGTCATCATCCCCGTGTTTCCCGACACGGCTTCCCAACACGGAGTTCGCAATCGTCGTGCCAAAACAGGTAAGGCGAAGGCAGTTGGCAAGCTATTGAAATGATGATCCTATTTTGGACTTGTGCGAATGAGGGGGTATGAGCGGTATTTTCAGGCCGGCATTTCTTGCCGGGTCGTCGGGGAAGCGGTAACCTTGTCGGGTTGAAACTGCCGGGTCAGCCTCAGAGGACGATCGATGCGCATTCAGGGTCCCAACCGTCTCGGGGGCGTCTCCTCGGGATCGTCGACGAAGCGAACCGATGGCTCGGGGTTCGCGCTGCCGTCGGAACCCGAGGGTGGTGCGCCGAAAACGGCCACCGCCACCGCGACGCACGCGCTGGCCGGTCTCGATGCGCTGATCGCCTTGCAGGCGGTCGACGCCGACGCTCCACGCAAGAAGCGGAAGGCGGTGAAGCGGGGACGCGACCTCCTGGATCGGCTCGACGAGATTCGCATCGGGCTGCTTTCGGGACAGCTTTCGGGCGAGGCCATCGCCCGCATTCTGAACCTTCTCGACGAGACCGAGGCGACCGGCGATCCGCGCCTCGACGAGTTGATGGAGGACATCGCGCTCCGGGCCGAAGTGGAGCTTGCCAAGCTCGGCTACTTCCGGAGCTGAGGCCCGAACTGGCGGTTTTCGGCGATAAATGCCGCTTAATCGATTGATATGTATTGGTAAACGCCAACCCTACAAGGTTTGGTGATTTTCTCGCATTTGCCGTTGTAGGGTGGAGGTCGGATGGCTATATTCCGCCCGCCTTCGTGGTGTGTGAGGACCGTCGATGTCGATTGAGCTTGCGGATGACTACCGGCCGTCCGACGACGAGCCGTTCATGAATGATCGCCAGCGCGAATACTTCAGGCGCAAACTGCTTCAGTGGAAGGAGGACATCCTGCGCGAGAGCAAGGAGACCCTCCAGAACCTTCAGAACGAGAACACCAACCTTCCCGATATTGCCGACCGGGCATCGTCGGAAACCGACAGGTCGATCGAGCTCCGGGCTCGCGACCGCCAGCGCAAGCTGATTTCCAAGATCGAGGCGGCCATCAAGCGGATCGAGGATGGCTCCTATGGCTACTGCGAGGAGACCGGCGAGCCGATCTCGCTGAAACGCCTCGACGCCCGCCCGATCGCCACGCTGTCGATCGAGGCGCAGGAGCGGCACGAGCGGCGCGAAAAGGTCTATCGCGACGAGTGATGGCCATTGGCTTCTGTGGAACATGACGAAGGGGCGTCCTCGCGGATGCCCCTTTTTCGTTCGCCGTCGCTGTCGGGACGGCATCGGTGCTTGAATGAATAGCGTCCCCTGGGCGCGACCTCCGGGATGACTTGGGAAGGGAGGTCGCGCCGCTTGGGGAAAGCCGGCCCGGACTTGGGGAAGGGGCCGGCGGGATCGCCTGGGGCCAATTGGGGAGCGGCCCTTCGGCGATACGGCTCGCTTGGGATGCTTGGGGAGCGCGAGCCGATCTGGGTGCCGTCAGAACGGCAGGAGAATGTCGAGAACCTGCTGGCCGGTGCGCGGCTGCTGCACGTCGGAGATCTGGCCCCGGCCACCGTAGGAAATGCGGGCCTCGGCGATCTTGCTGCTCTCGATGGTGTTGTCGGCGGCGATATCCTCGGGCCGCACGACACCTGCCACCACCAGTTCGCGGATCTCGTAGTTGACGCGCACTTCCTGGCGGCCCTCGATGACGAGGTTGCCGTTCGGAAGGAGCTGGGTCACCACGGCGGCGACGTTGGTCGACAGCTTCTCGGACCGGTCGATCGAACCGGTTCCCTTGTAGGCCGAGGCCCCCTTGGTGGACGCGATGTCGCTGGCCGCCATGCCGGAGGGCATGACGATGTTGTCGATGGCTGTGCCGAGCGCGCCGCCGACGCCGGTGGAGTCGCTCGACGTGCGCGAGCGTTCCGACGAATTGTCGAAGGCCGCCTTGTCGGAGATCGAGACCTTGATGGTCAGGATGTCGCCGACGTTGCGGGCGCGCTGATCCTTGAAGAAGGTGCGCGAGCCGGACTGCCACAGCGAGTTGGGGCTGTAGGCGACGGGCTGCACGGTGGGCATCGGCATCTGCACCGGCTTGTAGCCGGGCTGGGCGGTGGGGTTCTCGATGGCGGTCAGCTTGGGAGTCTGGCCGACCTGGGACAGGCGGTCCATGGTGCTGCCGCAGGCGGATAGGCCGATGCCGAGGAGGGCGATGGCGAGGACGGTGGACAAACGCATCTGATGATCCTCGGTTTGGCTCAGTTCATTGCCGTCTTGACGACGGCCGGGCCGCCCGACGCGGTGACCGCGACGGTGCCGGCGGCCGTGACGACGCCTTGAATGGTCCGCTTGGACTGCTCGTTGAGCACGGAGACGATGTCCCCCTTGGCGCCGTCGCCGAGGGCGCGGCCGCGTGCCGAAAGCATCAGACCTGGGCGCGAGTACTGCAGGGTGACGAGGTCGCCGCGCAGGATGATGCGGGGCTGCTCGACGTCGGCCGTGGCGATCACCTCGCCGGCCCGGAGCGGGCGCTTGGCCGCCATGTCGACGACCTCGTCGGTGTCGAGGACCGCCGAACCGGGAACCCGCCGCTTGTCGATGCGGACGATGGTGACGTCGGACGCATGGATGACGGCGCGGCGATCGATCGGACGGTTCAGCACCGGAACTGCCAGGGTCTCGATGGCGCGGCCGGCGAGCGCGACGGATCGCGTGCCATCGCCGATGTCGACGGCGACGGTGGCGTTGAAGCGGCCCGACGCCGGCTGTAGCACGAAGCCGGCGAGAGTGGCGGGCGTCGTGGCGGTCGCGGCGGCGACGATCGGGGCGGCGGTCTCGTCGAGGGTGACGTCGATGGTCTCGACGGCCGCACCCAGACGGGCGGCGGCGGCATCGGCGACGAGAGCCTTGAGGGTGTCGGCCTCGACCGTGACGGCGCGGCGGACGACGGTGACGTTGGCGAAGGTCGGCAGGCGGTCGACGGCGAGACCGGCCGTGACGGCGGCCTTGACGGCTTCGTTGGCCGGCAGGGCGCCGGTGACGCCGAGGTCGGGCGCCCGGAACACGGCGCGACCGGCAAGCTCGCCCGCGCCGTCGAACAGGTCGCCGAGCGTGACGATGGCGCCGTCGATCTCGACGCGGGACCGCAGCTCGGCCGCCGAGGCCTGATGGGTGGCGATGAAGCCGGCTGCGAGCGTCGCAAGCGCGGCGGCGAGGAAGATCCGGAGGAAGAGCGCGCGCATCATGGTCTTGCCTCACTTGCCGAGGTTGGATGTCGTCTGCGACATCTCGTCGGCGGCCGAGATGATGCGGGAGTTCATTTCGTAGGCCCGCTGGGCGGAGATGAGCGAGGAAAGCTCGTTGACCGCCTCGACGTTGGAGGATTCGAGGTAGCTCTGCAGAAGGGTGCCGTAGCCGGCGTCGCCGGGATTGCCGGTCTGCGCGGCGCCGCTCGATGCCGTCTCGAGGAACAGGTTGTCGCCCATCGGCTCAAGGCCGTTCTTGTTGACGAAGCGGGCAAGCTCGATCTGACCGAGCACCGTCGCGGTGGTGGCGGTACCGATCTTGGCCTGCACCTGGCCGGTGTTGGAAATGCTGAGGTCGCTGGCGTTCTGCGGCACGGTGATGGCCGGCTGCACGGTGTAGCCGTCGGCGGTGACCAGCGTGCCGGTGGAATCGAGCTCGAAGGAGCCGTCGCGGGTGTAGGCCGTCCGGCCGTCGGGCAGAGTGATCTGGAAGAAGCCCTCGCCGCGGATGGCGAGATCCTTGTCGTTGCCGGTGGCCTCGGGGTCGCCCTGGGTCATGTTGCGCGGCGTGGCGACGATGCGGACGCCCGAACCGAGCTGCACGCCGGCCGGCACCTGCGTTCCGGCGTCCGACGTGGTGGAGCCCTGGCGGCGCAGGGTTTGGTAGAGCAGGTCCTGGAAGTTGGCGCGCTGGCTCTTGTAGCCGGTGGTGCGCATGTTGGCGATGTTGTTGGAGATGACCGAGACGTTGGTCTCCTGGGCCTTCATGCCGGTCGCGGCGATGGTCAGGGCTTTCATGTGCGGTCGCTCCAGGATCAGGCGTTGACGGAGCCGAGGCGCTCGATCGCCCTGGCACTGAGGTCATTTTGCTGTTTCACCATGTTGGAGATGCGCTCGTAGGCGCGCTGGACATCCAGCATGGCGGTGAGTTCCTCGACGCCCGAGACGTTGGACTTTTCGAGGGCGCCCTGACGGACGCGGATGAAAGCCGGCGCCTGGGGCGCCGCGCTGGCCGAATAGAGGTTGTCGCCTTCCTTGGAGAGCACCGTGGTGTCGTTAAAGGCGGCGATACGGAGCTTGCCCTTCAGTCCGGCGCTGGAAGAGATCGTGCCGTCGCGGGCGATGGCGATGTTGGTTTCCTCGCCGCCGAAGACGATCTCGCCGCCATCGCCGAGAACCGGCTTGCCGTCAGAGGTGACGAGGCGACCGGTGTTGTCGAGGGCGAAATCGCCGGCGCGGGTGTAGCGCTCGCCGGCCGGCGTGTTGATGACGAAAAAGCTGTTGTCGGCTTCGATCGCCACGTCGAGGTCGTTGCCGGTCATCTCGACCGATCCGGCCGAGAAGTCGTGCACGGTGGCCAGCTCGCGGACGAAGCGGTTGTCGCGGTCGCGGCGAGGAAAGAGCGTTGCCGACGCCTTCGGCATCGTCGTTTCCTCGAAGTCGAGCGAAACGCGCTTGAAGCCGGCGGTGTCCATGTTGGCCACGTTGTTGGCGATGACGTCCAGCTTGCGCCTCAGCGCAACCTGACCCGACAGCGCCACCAGAGTTGCATTCTGCATGGCAAATCGTTCCCAAGTCCCAGTCGGACGGCGTCACGCTCCCCAGCGTCGCTGCCCGAAATCTCTATCGCAGGGAACGTGCCAACTCTGTAATCAAGTAATATCAATTGGTTATGTGAAGGCGTGCGCCGAATTTGCCGGGCGTTTCTTGCCGGCCGGCAGGCCTGGGGCGGCAATTTTTGCCGAGGCGTTAACCAATTATCAACCAATCGTTAACTATCCTGAAGGCCAATGAAAGGGCTGTGGGCACCGGCAAAGAATCGTTGTTGCTGTGAAGGGGCCGACCCATAGCTTTGAGGTGGAGGCGCTCGGCTTCCCCCGATTCCGGAGCAGGCGCCGAAGGCCATGGCCAAGACCCCGAAAGCAGATGGCGAACAGGAAGCCGGCGAGGCCAGTGGCGGCTCTTCGAAGAAGAAGCTGATCATCATTGGCGGCGCAGCCGTGGCGGTGCTTCTGGTCGGTGGCGGCGCGGCGTTCTTTCTGATGGGCGGCACGCCGGCCACTCCGGCAGTGACCGATGTTGCGGCCGTCGAGGCCGCGTCTCAGCCGCATGCCTACTACTATGACCTGCCGATGATGATCCTCAATCTGTCGACGGCCGACGAACGGCCGACCTTCGTCAAGATGGAGATCGCGCTCGAGGTCAGCGACGACAAGATGCTGGAGGTGATCAAGCCCAACCTGCCGCGCGTGCTCGATGCCTTCCAGACCTACATGCGCGAGCTCAGGGCCTCCGATCTGCAGGGCTCGGCCGGTCTGTTCCGCCTGAAGGAAGAGCTGCAGCGGCGCGTCAACATCGCGGTCTACCCGGCCCGTGTCGACGACGTGCTCTTCAAGAACGTCATCGTGCAATAAGGATGTCGAGCATGGCTGACGAAGACGATCTCTCGGCGGACTGGGGCGCGGCACTGGCCGAGCAGCGCGCCGACAGCGGCGATGACATGGACGATCTCGCCGCCGAATGGGGCGCCGCGCTCGAAGAGCAGGGCGTCGAGAATGCCGACGCCGTGGCCGCCCAGTGGGCGGCGATGATCGACGACAACGACGCCGAGCTCGATGCGTCGAGCCGTGGCGCCGACCGCGTCCTCAACCAGGAAGAAATCGACAACCTCCTCGGCTTCAACGTCGAGGATCACGTCTCCAACGACCAGAGCGGCATCCGGTCGCTGGTCAACTCGGCGCTCGTTTCCTACGAACGCCTGCCGATGCTGGAAATCGTCTTCGACCGCTTCGTGCGGGAAACGACGACGACGCTCCGCAACTTCACCTCCGACAACGTCGAAGTGTCGCTCGACGGCATCTCGTCGGTGCGCTTCGGCGACTATCTCAATTCCATTCCGCTGCCGGCCATCCTGGCCGTGGTCAAGGCCGAGCAGTGGGACAACTACGGCCTGATGACGGTCGACAGTTCGCTCATCTACTCGATCATCGACGTGCTGCTCGGCGGCGGCCGGGGCACCTCGGCGATCCGCGTCGAGGGACGGCCGTACACGACGATCGAGATGAACCTCGTTCGCCGCATGATCGACCTCCTGCTGGCCGACTGCGAGAAGGCCTTCGCGCCGCTCACCCAGATCAACTTCACGCTGGAGCGCCTCGAGACCAATCCGCGCTTCGCGCCGATCTCGCGCCCGGCCAACGCCTGTATCCTGATCCAGTTCCGCGTCGACATGGAGGATCGCGGCGGCATCGTCGAGATGCTGCTGCCCTACGCCACCATCGAGCCCATCCGCAACCTTCTGTTGCAGATGATCATGGGCGAGAAGTTCGGCCGCGACAACATCTGGGAAGGCCACCTCGCCACCGAGATCTACAACGCCGACCTCGAGGTCGACGCCGTTCTGGTCGAGGAGGAGCTGCCGCTCTCCATGGTGATGGACCTCGAGGTGGGGCAGACGCTGCTGTTCGGCGTGTCGCCGGAGGATCCGGTCGCCATCAAGTGCGGCGACGTGCATATCACCTCGGGCAATATCGGCCGGCTCGGCGACAAGGTATCGGTCAAGATCAACAGGAATCTGCGGCGTCCGCGCATGACGCTGGCCGCTTTCGAGCGCGCGGTTCAGAAGGAGATGCAGAACACATGATTTCCGGCCTCAATCTCGGCGTGGCGATTGAGATCGTCGTTGCCATCCTTCTCGCGCTCACCATCGTCTACTGCGCCATCCTCAACCGCCGCCTGACGCGTCTCAGGGCCGACGAGGAAGTGCTGCGCGCGACGATTTCCGAGCTGATCACCGCCACCGAGATCGCCGAGCGGGCCATTCTCGGCCTCAAGGCGACGGCTTCCGAATGCGAGCGGGCGCTTGGCGGGCGCATGCTGGCCGCCGAGACGTTGCTGGGCGACCTCGACCAGAGGCTGACCGCCGGCAACGAGATCGTGAAGCGCATCGGCGCCATCGTCGGCGCGGCGCGTAGCGGCGCCGTGGCGCCGATGAGCGAGATCGAGGCCGAGCCGATGGCGCGCGAGAGCACGGCGCGCAATCTCAAGGCGGCGGCCGAAGCGGCGGCGGAACGTTTGTCGGCGCTCCGGCGTGGCAAGCGGGAGGCCGCTGCGTGAAGAAGATCCGCCTGCTCCCGCTGGTGCTGATTGCCGTCACGGCGTTGCTCGCCGTGAAGGTGCTCGGCTTCATCATGGGGGTGGAGCCCTTCGAAGTTGGTCCCCGTTCGGCGGTTGCCTCCGGCGGCGAGGCGCCGGCGGGGCACGGTGAAGCGCCCGCGGATGCGAGCGCCGCGCCGGATACCTCGGCCGTCGATCGCTTGACGGCGCCGATCGACCTTGCCGATGAATACAAGAAGCTGAAAGCCGAGCAGGAAAAGGGCGGTGGGCACGGCGAAGCGCCGGCCGCCGGACATGGCGAGGCGCCGCCGGCTGCCGGCCATGACGCCCCTCCGGCCGATGCCGCGACGCATGGAGATGCGGCGGCAACCGATGCCGGGCATGGAGCTCCCGCCGATGCGAAGCCCGCCGAGGCCGGCAAGGACGCGGCTCCGCCCGCCGCCGGAACCGAGGCGGCCCCCGCCGCAGCCGGTCATGAGGCGGCTCCGGCAGCCGACGCCGGTCATGGAGCGCCCGCCGCCGGCGGCGCTGAAGCCGCGCCCGCCGCCGAGGGTGGCCACGCCGCTCCCGCCGAAGGTGGACACGGCGCGCCGGCCGAGGGTGGGCATGGCGGCGCCAAGGCGCCGACAGGCGTCTACACCGAGCGGCCCAAGGAATACTCGCCGCCGATCGGATCGTCCGAGCGTGCCATTCTCGAGGGGCTTGCCGCTCGGCGGGACGATCTCGACAAGCGTGCGCATGACCTCGATCTCCGGGCCAAGCTGCTCGAAGCGACGGAACAGCGCCTCAACGAGCGTCTGAACCAGCTTCAGTCCATCGAATCCCAACTCGGCGTGGCCGGAGGGGGCGGGGCACCGGCGGCGAATCCGGCGGCTTCAGGCCCGGCTGCATCTGCTCCATCGACGCCGGCTCCGGCCGGAGGCGCTCCAGCACCGGCGCCGGGGGCTGTGCCTGGCTCGCCCGCTCCTACCGGTGCGGCGCCTGCCATGAGCGAGCAACTGGCAGCGCTCGTTGCGCTCTACGAAGGAATGAAGCCCAAGTCCGCCGCCGCCGTGTTCGACAAGCTCGAGACCGGTACGCTGCTCGAACTGGCGGGCCACATGAACCCGCGCAAGCTGTCGCCGATCCTTGCCGCCATGGATCCGGACAAGGCCAGCCGGATCACCAGCCTCATGGTCGGGGCGCAACAGGCCCAGAAGCGCGTGGTCGTTCAGGTGGAGCAGGTGGCGCCGACGCTGGGGGCGGCGCCGGGCGATGGCGCGGCAGCCCCGGCCGACGCTTCGCAGCTGCCGCAGATCATGCCGGCGCCCTGAGCGTCGCCAGACCTCCATTTCCCTGAAAATCCGGTCGTTTTCGGGCCGGAAGTAACGGCAAATTAAGCGCATGTCTCCTAGGCTTCCCGGAGCGCCGGTGTGTTTCGGCGTCATCGGGGTGTGTTCATGCGTTGTGCCCGGTTGCTGCGTGAGGCTGCGTTGCGTATTCGGTCGTCGGTCCGTCATGTGGCCGTCGCCGCAGCGCTTTGCCTTGCGACGATTGGCGCGCCGAGCATGACGATGGCGCAGGCGACTGCGCCACAGGCGACCGCCGAACCGGTCAACGTCGACTTCAGGTCCGGCCCCGACTTCGGCCGCATGGTTCTGACCTTTCCCAACCTCAACCTTCTTCCGCCGCACAAGGTGACGTCTGACAGCGGCGTGTTGGTGATCCAGTTCGACCAGCCGGTCTCCCTCAACGCCGAAGCGGCGGTGACGCGGCTCGCCAACTACGTGCTGATCGTGCGGACCGACCCGGACGGCCTCGGCGTCCGCATGGCGCTGGCCCGCTCGGTGAAGGTCAACGTGATGGAGGCCGGGCCGCAGCTGTTCGTGGACTTCCTGCCGGCCACCTGGAAGGGCGAGCCGCCGCGCCTGCCGGACGAGGTGGTGGCGGCGCTGGCCATGAAGGCCGACGAGATGGCCAAGGCCGCCGCGGCGGCCCAGAAGCTCATCGCCGAAACAGAAAAGCCCATTCGGATCGATGTCTCGGCTGCGAAGGCGCCCACCTTCAGCCGCCTGAACTTCAAGTGGAACGTGCCGTTTGACGTCGACTTCCGGCGTACCGATCTCGGCGTCGATCTGCGCTTCAACCGGGTGGGAACGCCCGACCTTTCGATGATCCGCTCCGACCTGCCGCCGTTCGTCAACGACATCACGGCGGAGCAGGGCGATCAGGGGCTGGTCGTCCATGTCCTCACCGACAGTGTAGCCGACGTTCGCGCCTTCAAGGACGACGACACCTATGTCGTCGACGTGCGCGGCCCGGACAACCCGGCCACCATGACCCCGCTCGATCGCGCCTTGCAGGCGGCGGTCTCGCCGCTGCCGGCCGTTCCTCCCGGAGCCACGCAGGCCGTGAGCTCGGGTGGCCACGATGCGCCGGCCGCCGCGCAAGCCGTCCCGGCAGCATCGGCTGATCATGCGGCGCCCGCCGATGCGGCAGCGCCGACGGTCGAGCATGCCGCTCCCGCTGCGGATCCTGCCGCGCCGCACGCCGATCCTTCGTCGACCATTGCCGCCCCCGAAGCGCCGACGACCGCGCATGACGTCGCCACGGTTGCCAAACCGGATGCGCCTTCCGAGCATCCGGCTCCGGTCGCGGAAAGTGCCGTCGCCGCCCCACAGCAGCCCGACGCCCAGCCCGCAGCGACCCCGGCGCGGCCGGTGGTGGTCGCGGCCGACAAGCCGCGCACCGATATCGCCGAGCTGCCGGAGAACGCGGTGGCGCGGGCGCTGGTCGACGGCGTCATCCGCGTCGAGTCCGAGCGGGTCGGCCAGGCCGTCCACATCACCTTTCCCTACAAGAAGGAAGTCGGCGCGGCACTGTTCATGCGCGACAGCACGCTCTGGCTGGTGTTCGACGACGCGTCGCCGATCGATGCCGCCACGCTGCAGGATGCGTTCGTCGGATTTGCCCGCAGCATCGAGCCGACCACGCTCGATGGTGCCCAGCTCATCCGCGTCGACATGACCGACCGCTACGTGTCGACCATGAGCCCCGACGGTCCCAAGTGGGTGATAACGATCGGCGAACTGGTCACCGATCCGACCCGGCCGCTGTCGATCGGCCGACAGGTCCATCCCGATGGTTCGAAGTCGCTCGACATACCCTTCGGTCCGGTGTCCCGCATTCACAGGCTGACCGATCCGCGCAGCGAGGACACGGTCATCGTGGTGACCGGCAAGGGGCAGGCGCGCGGCCTCGTCAAGCCGCACTCTTTCACCGAGCTGGATGCGCTCGCCTCGATCCACGGCCTGGCGCTTCTGCCCAAGGTCGACGACCTGACAGTGACCTCGGACGGCATCCTGGTGTCCATCGCCCGACCCGGAGGGCTGGCGGTGTCGACGCTCGCCGAGGAGAAAAAGGCGACGCTGTTCGATCTGCCGGGCGCGCTCGGCTCCTCGGTCGCCCGCAAGGCGGCCGTCATCGATTTCGGGGATGCCCGCAACGTGGACCCCGGCGGCTATTGGCAGGCTCATCACAAGCTGATGACCGACATCACCCAGGCGCGCGATCTGCCCGAGCGCGTCAATGGCTGGTACAAGGCGGCGACCTTCGCGCTGGCACAGGGGCTCGGCCCCGAGACCACCGGCATGCTGGATCTGATCGGCAAGCTGGCGCCGGAAGAGACCGTGTCGGACCGCATGGCCGCGTTGAGGGCGGGCGGCGAGTATTTCACCTATCGGCCCGAGCAGACGCTGAAGCAGCTGGAGCGCCGCGAGTTCGCCGACAGTCCGGACGCGTCGGTGTGGAAGGCCATGGCGCTCAGCGATCTCGGCCGTCATGACGAAGCGGCGACGGAGTTCGCCAAGGGCGATGCCGTGATCGGCGCCTATCCGCCGGTCATCCAGCGGCGCTATGCCTTGAGCCACATCGCGTCGGCCATCGACCTCAAGGACTACACCACGGCGCGCGATCTCTTGGCTCGGCTCGACCCGAACAGTGTCAGCCCCAGCGAGCGTGCGCGTCTCGACCTGCTCAACGCCCTGGCGCGCGACGCCGCCGGCCACGCCATGGATGCCGTGACGCTGTTGTCGAACATCGTGCGCGAGGACAAGGGACCGGTCGCCGCCGAGGCCACCTATCGCCTCGTGCAGTTGCAGCGGCGCGAGGGGCTGATCACCCTGGCCCAGGCCATCGACCGGCTGGAACAGCTGGCCGTGAGCTGGCGCGGCGACGAGATGGAACTCAAGACGCTGCGCTTGCTCGGCCAGTACTCGATCGAGAACGGCGACTACCGCCGCGCCTTCGAGGTGATGCGCGTCGCCGAGCAGGTGAACCCGAACTCCACGACTTCTCGTCAGATGACGGAAGAGATGCAGGTGGCCTTCTCTCAGGTTTTCCTGGACAACAAGAATTCCAACCTCAGCCCGGTCCAGGCGTTGTCGCTCTATTACGACTATCGCGAGCTGACGCCGAGCGGACGGCGGGGCGACGCCATGGTGCGCAAGCTGGCCGACCGCCTCGTCGGGGTCGATCTGCTGCCGCAGGCCGCTTCGTTGCTGGAGTATCAGGTGAAGAACCGCCTGCGTGGCGCCGCCCGCGCCCAGGTGGCCGCCGATCTCGCCCTCGTCTATCTGCTCGACGATCGGCCGGACAAGGCGATGTTCACGCTGTCGACCACGCGACAGGCCTCGCTCCCGGTGGCGATCGAACGGCAGCGGCGCACCGTCGAGGCCAAGGCCATGGCCGAGTCGGGCAATCCCGACGGAGCGCTCGAAGTGCTGGCGCCCCTCGACGGCGTCGAAATCGGGCGTCTCAAGGCGGACATTCTCTGGTCGGCCGACCGCTATGCCGACGCCGGAACGGCTTACGAACGCACCCTGGGCGGTCGCTGGACCGACGCCATGCCGCTCAGCGACAGCGAACAGCTGGCCGTGCTCAAGGCGGGCATCGCTTACACGCTGGCCGGCGACCGCATGAGCGTCGACCGCCTGCGGTCGAAGTACACCGAGAAGATGGCGCCGACGGCCAATGGCTCGGCGTTCGACGCGGTGACCGGCCCGATCGTGGCGAGCGGCAGCGACTTCCAGAGCATCGTCAAGTCGATCGCCGATGCGGACACCATGAAGAGCTTCCTCGCCGATTACAGGAAGCGCTATCTGGACGTCGGAAACGGCGACAAGCCGGACATGATGACGCCGCCCGACGGTGCCGCGCCGAAGCCTCCCGAGTCCAATGCGTCGGTGGACGCAGGCGGCACGACCAGCGCCGGCTGAAGGCCAGGGCAAGTCCAGCAGAAACGGGAACCGGTGTTGCGGTCGGAGTGGCGTGAAGCGTCGCTCTGGGTCAGCTGACGTAACTTCGAACGAGACTGCCGGCGAGCATCGCCCAGCCGTCGACCAGCACGAAGAAGATCAGCTTGAACGGCAGCGACACCACCTGTGGCGGCAGCATCATCATGCCCATGGCCATCAGGATCGACGCCACCACCATGTCGATGATCAGGAAGGGCAGATAGATCAGGAAGCCGATCTCGAAGGCGCGGCGCAGCTCGGAGATCATGAAGGCGGGGATGATGATCCGCGTTTCCAGATCTTCCTGACTTTCCGGCTGCGGCAGGCCGGCGAGGTCGACGAACAGGCGCAGGTCGACATCACGGGCGTGAGCCAGCATGAAGGCCCGCATCGGCTGCATGGTGCGGGTGAAGCCTTCGGTCAGCTCGATCTGGTTGTTGACCACCGGCTCTATGCCGTTGGTGTAGGCTTCCTGGAAGGTGGGAGCCATGATGAAGGCGGTGAGGAACAGCGCCAGCGAGATCATCACCGCGTTCGGCGGGGCCGTTTGCAGGCCGATGGCCGATCTCAGCAGGGACAGCACGACGACGATTCGCGTGAACGACGTCATCATCACGACGATCGACGGCGCAAGGCTGAGGACGGTGAGCAGGCCGACCAGCTGAACCGCGCGCTCGGTCAGCGTCGATCCTTGGCCGAGCGTGATGCTGACGTCCTGGGCGAGGGCCAGGCCGGACGAAAGGCCGAGCCACAGAAGGCCGAGAAGAAGCGGACCAAGGAGGATGAGGACCCGCCGGACACCGCAGCGGCGACCGCGTGCAACCGTCGTCGCCTCCTGTCCGTCCGTTCCTTCGTCGCCGATCGTCATCGCGCCTATCCGAGAGGATCGGTGCGCACGGCGCCCGATCGCGGCCGGACGCGAATCATCCGGCTTCTCGCGACACTGTCGCCCCGGCCGACGAACGGCTCAAGGCGACAGGCAATGAAAGCGGAGATGCGGTCAGCGTTTTCCCTTGGAATCGCCGGCCAGATCGTCGAGCAGACGGGCCATCTCGTCTTCCAGCGAGGAGAACTCGGTGCTGTTGCGGACGTCGTCTTCCGGCGCCTCGACCGGCTTGTCGGCCACACGAGGCGCGACCACCGGCTCCGGAGCCACGGAGGGCTCGGGCGTCGGCTCGACCGCGCGAGGCTCGGCGACCAGTGGCCGGAGCAGCGAGGAACGCGTGGGGGCGGCGGGGGCAGTGGGCTCGCGAACCGGCGCCGGCTCGCGGCTGATCACAGGCTCGCGCGGAAGCGAGGGCTCACGGGCGACGACCGGCTCGCGCGGGGCGATCGGACGCGGCGCCTGAGTCGCCCGCGGCCGAAGCCATGCGGACGCGGCGGCGGCAACGGGCTTCGGCGGCTCGACCTTGGGCTTCGGCTCGGGGGCGACGGGCTGTTCGGCCGCCTCGATCTTCATTTCCTCGATTTCGCTTTTCAGCGCCTCGTCGAGCTGGCGGGCGAGATCGTCGAAGCCGGGGGCTTCCTCGATGGCGGGCGTGGGCTCGCTGGGGGGAACGACGCGCAGCGGCTCGGCCCTGCGCTCCGCCTGCGGCGCTTCATGCGCGGGCTCGGCGCGATCCGCGGTCTGAGCGTCGGACACGATGGGCGAAATGGGGGCGATGGTCGGCTCGACTCGGTGGGCTTCCGGCGGGATGTAGGGCGAAGCCGGCGTGCTGCGGGCGGCTTCCGGCGTCCGGGGCTGGACCCGGTTGAGGCGGGCCTGGATCGACGTGGCCTTGGGATGTTCGCCGGCTACATGCGAGGGGAAGGCGGGACGGACGGGCTCGACGGCGGCAGGCTGCCTGGGAATCGCCACGGGACGGGGGGCTGCGGGGGCTTCGACCGCCGGTGCGGCGGGAGCGGTTGCCACGGCGGGCGTCTCGGCAGCGGCGGGCTCGGTATCCTCGTGCGTGGTCGCGGACGGGGCTGCCGGGCGGGCGGTCCGACCCAGGCTGCCGACCGGCACGCCTCGGATGATGGTCGGCTCGACGACGAGGTCGTTGCCGCCTCCCACCAGAATCAGGTGCTCGACGCCATCGCGGCGCACCAGCAGCAGGCGCCGGCGTTGGTCAAGGGCGATCTGCTCGACGACCGTCAGCCGGTTGTGGCGGCTCCGGCCGATCGACAGCTGGCCGCCAGCGGCGTAGTTGCGAAGGACCCAGCGGAGCAGCAGGAGCAACCCGGCTACCACCGCGAGGGCCAGGGCGTAGCGCACGACGGTCGCTCCCGTGGCACCAAACCAAGTTACCAGCAAATCCTGCATCTCACTTTTCCACTCAAGACCTGTTTCGTTGAAGGTGCCAGTTCGTCAAGTCGATAGCCGGTTTATCTCGAAATGGGAAATTATTCGGAAACGTCTTCCGCTGCCGCTCGCTTCATTCCGCTTGGCTCCGACACCCTCCGCTCATCAGGGCGTTGCAGAGCGCAACCATAAGCCCATTAGGCACTTTTTCCCAGCTATCAGCCAAATCGGGCGTTTTTCAAGTCTCTCCGAGGGTAGAAGAACGGATTGTTAACCATTCATTAACCCTGCACTCGGCAAATATTGCCTACGGTTTTCAAGTTGCGAATCCTTGTGACGGACCGCGACTTCCAGGGCGCCGCTCCTCATGCGGTGTATCAGGCGGCCGGCTTGGGCGCCAATTGCGGTGAGTTCTTTCGATGTCGATGACCGATCTGCCGGTCTTGCAGGCCCTCAAAGGGAAACTGCGTTTCCATGAGACCCGGCAAAAAGTGCTCGCGGAGAACGTGGCCAACGCCGAAACGCCTGGCTACAGGGCGCGCGACATCAAGGCTCCCGACTTCTTCCGCATGGCGGTGGAAGGCGAGGGGAACGATGGCGTGTCCACCGTCCTGACCAACCCGATGCACATCGCCGGCCCCCTGATCGACAACAGCGCGCCGTTCCGGCCCGAGAAGGTCGGCGGCTACGAGGTGACGCCGGATGGAAACGCCGTGTCGCTCGAAGACCAGATGATGAAGGTCACCGGCAACCAGATGGACTTCCAGACGGTGACCTCGCTCTACCAGCGCAGCATCGGTCTGCTGAAAACCGCAGTCGGCAAGAGGTGAGGTGAAGCCATGGACTTCCTGAAAACCCTGATGATTTCCTCCGCCGGCCTCAAGGTTCAGACCGGCCGGATGCGCATCATTGCCGAGAACGTCGCCAATGCCGACTCGGTGGCGTCGACCCCCGGCGGCGATCCCTACCGGCGCCAGATTCCCACGGTGACCTCGAAGTTCGACAAGGAACTCGGCGCCGAGATGGTGCGGCTCGGCAAGGTGGTGCCCGACCGTACGGACTTCGAAGTGAAATACGAGCCGAACAGCCCGGCCGCCGATGCCAGCGGCAACGTGAAGTATCCCAACGTGTCGCCGCTCATCGAGATGGTCGACATGCAGAGCGCCCAGCGCACCTACGAGGCCAACCTCAACGTCGTCTCGTCGACGCGCGCCATGCTCCAGAAGACCATCGACATCCTGCGCGGCTGATCGCGGCCGTCTTTCGTTTCATTGAAGTCCTGAGGCAGGGCCGCGACGCGCCTTTGCCGCAATCGTCCCAGGAGGACCATCGCCATGGCGCTCACCACCACCTCGCTCAATGCCAGCAATGTGTATGGCGCCATGTCGAGGCTGGCGAATCGCGGTCAGGCGGGGCAGGCTGGCGACGCGGTTGCCGGGGCCGCCGGGGTGACGTCACCCGATTTCGGCTCCATGCTGCGCGATCAGGTGCGCGACGTGGTCGACCAGGGCAACGCCTCGGAGGCCAAGCAGGCGAGCTACATGGCCGGCAAGGGCAACATCATCGATGTCGTCACGGCCGTGTCGGAAGCCGAGGTGGCGCTCGATACCATGGTGTCGGTGCGCGACAAGGTGATCTCGGCCTACGAGGAAATCATGCGCATGGCGATCTGACGCCGGCGCGGTTGGAGCGGACGAATGGGTGGCGCTGAGGTTCTGGATCTGGCCCGGACCGCCATCTGGGTGACCATCAAGATCGCGGCGCCGGTGATGCTGGCCGGCCTCGCGGTCGGTTTCGTCGTGTCGCTGTTCCAGGCGCTGACGCAGATCCAGGAACAGACGCTGGCCTTCATCCCGAAGATCCTGTCCATCTTCATCGTCCTGATGCTGACGCTGCCCTTCATGGCCGACTCGCTCAGCAGCTTCATGGCGACGATCAGCGAATGGATCATCCGGGGATGATCATCCGCATCCTCCCCGACGTGACGGTGCTGTTCCTTCTGCTGTTCGCCCGCATCGGCGCGTTGTGCATGCTGATGCCCGGCATCGGTGAGCCGACCGTCTCCTCGCGCGCCCGTCTCACTTTCGCGCTGCTTCTGACGGCCGTCTTCTATCCGGTCCTGTCGAACCGGCTGCCGGCCGGCCTCGCCAACGACATGAACCGGCTGATCTTCGCGCTCATCGCCGAGGTCATCATCGGCGTCGCCATCGGGTTGACCGCCCGTCTCCTGATGAGCGTGATCCAGATAGCCGGCACCGCCATCGCCTCCGACATCGGCCTCGGCTTCGCCCAGAGCATCGACCCCACCATGGGCCAGCAGGGCGCCATCATCTCGTCCTTCCTGTCGGTGACGGCGGTGACGGTCATCTTCGTGACCGACCTCCACCACGTGGCGCTCGCCGGCATCGCCGGCAGCTACACCATGTTTCCGCCCGGCGAGATGGTGCCGGTGGGCGACTTCAAGGACGCCGCGCTCCTGACCATCGCCGAATCCTTCAAGACGGCCTTGCAGATCGCGGCGCCCTTCATGGTGTTCGCGCTGGTCTACAATCTCGGTCTCGGCGTGCTGCAGAAGCTGATGCCGCAGTTCCAGGTCTATTTCCTGGCGATGCCGCTCACCATCATGATCGGCCTTGCCATTCTCGCGTCGCTCGTCGCCACCATTCTCGGCCTCTACCGCTCCTTCATGGAGACCGGTCTGATGCGCCTCGTTCCCACCTGAGGGCAGCGCCATGGCCGGTTCGGACGACGACAGCGACAAAACAGAAGAACCAACACAACGAAAACTCGAGCAGGCGCACGAGCAGGGCGACGTCATCAAGAGCACGGAGGTGGGCACCTTCTTCGGGCTCGTCGCCGTGACCGCCGTCATCGGGCTCACCGGAACCGCGATGACCGGCGCGCTGCTGTCGCCCTTGCGCGGGCTGATCGAGCATGCCGCCGAGATCGCGGTCGACGGCGGTGGGCTCCGCCGGCTCTATCTGGCGATCGTCGGTGGTTTTCTGCTGGCGCTGGCCTTCCCGCTGCTGCTGATGGCGATGGGCGGCATCGTCGGCAATCTCGCCCAGCATCGCATGGTCTTCTCGTGGAAGTCGCTGGAGCCGCGGCTCGACAAGGTGTCGCCGCTCGCCGGCCTGAAACGCATGTTCTCGCCGGAAAGCCTCGCCAACTTCGTCAAGGGACTCCTGAAGGTGGCGGTGCTCGGCACGGTGATGACCATGGTGCTGTGGCCGGAACGCGACCGGCTCGATGCGCTCGTCACCATCGACATCGCCCGCACGCTGACGGTGGCGAAATCGCTGGCGCTCCGCATGCTCGGCTTCATGCTGGCGCTGATGTTCCTGATCGCCGCCGCCGACTATTTCTGGTCGCGCTTCCGCTACATGCATCGTCAGCGCATGTCGTTGCAGGAGGTCAAGGACGAGCACAAGCAGACCGAAGGCGACCCGCACATCAAGGGCCGCATCCGGTCGTTGCGCATGCAGCGGGCGCGGCAGCGCATGATGCAGAAGGTGCCGGATGCGACGGTGGTCGTCACCAACCCGACGCACTACGCCGTGGCGCTCAAGTATGACGACTCGACGCCGGCTCCGATCTGCGTCGCCAAGGGCGTCGACGAGGTGGCGTTGCGTATCCGCGAAATGGCGAAGACGGCCGAGGTGCCGATCGTCGAGAACCCGCCGCTCGCCCGCGCGCTCTATGCCAGCGTCGACCTCGACGAGGCCATCCCCGAGCAGCACTACAAGGCCGTGGCGCAGGTGGTGGGCTACGTGCTCAATCTCAAGAAGAAGCCGAGTTGGCGGTCCTGATGGTGGCAAGCGTGGCGCGGATGGGCTTCAAAAGCTGGTATCATCGGCCCGGATTGGCGAAAAGGCGCAAGTCGGCGTTTGCCTCGTCACGGGCGATTGCTAAAGATCATGGCGTGAACAGACGATTCCCGGCGGTCGCGGCGACCCATTCGACGCGGTACCGGCAGGCGGGCAGGGCAAGAGCAGCATGAACGAAACCGAGTCGTCGGCACCTTCCGTCGAAACGCCGATCGTCGACCGTTCCGAGCGCGGCGGCAACGTTGGGCTGGTGATCGCGCTGGCGCTGGCGCTGGTGGCCGCCGCGGCGGTGTTCGCGGTGCTCGACCGGGCGGCGGCCGAACCCTACGTGCTGGGCCTTCTCGGGCTCTTGGCGGTGATCGGCGTCTTTTCGCTGTTCGCCATCGCCATCGGCCTCGTGCGCCTCTCCTCGCGCAACGACGGGCAGGTGCAGCTCGCCAAGCGCTTCCTCGACACCATGACCGACGGCGTCTGCGTCACCGACGGCGACGGCCGCATCGTCTATGCCAACGCCACCTATGGCCGGCTGATCCGCGCCGAATCGGCCATCGACGTCCGCACCGTCGAGCGGGTGTTCTCTGGCGATCCCGACACCGCCGACGTGATCTTTCGTCTGGCCCAGGCCTCGCGAGAGGGGCGGCGGGCGATGGAAGAGCTGCGCGTCGCCCATCCGCTCGGCCGCATCGATGGCCCGGCCCGCTGGTACCGCATCCGCGTGCGGCCGCTCAACGGCCTGTCCCAACCGCTCAATGTCTGGCAGGTGGCCGACATCACGCGCGACCGCGACGAGCAGGAGAACAGCTTCCAGGCGCTGCAGCGGGCGGTGAACTTCCTCGACCATGCGCCGGCGGGCTTCCTGTCGGCCAACGCGCTCGGCCGCGTCGTCTACATGAATGCCACGCTGACCGACTGGCTCGGCTACGACCTCACCGAGTTCGAAGCAGGCGCCATGCAGATGAAGGAAATCGTCGTCGGCGACGGCGTGGCGTTGCTCGACGGCATTCGCGGCGCCTCCGGCGAAGTGAAGACCGGCATCGTCGACCTCGACATGGTCAAGCGCAACGGCCAGATCCTGCCGGTCCGCATCATCCACCGCGTGCCGGTGGGCAGCGACGGCGCGGTGGGCGACAGCCGCACGCTGGTGCTGAACCGCTCGCCCGGCGAGGACGTGTCGGAATCCTTGCGTGCCGCCGAGGTGCGCTTCACCCGCTTCTTCAACAACACGCCGGCCGCCATCGCCTCCATCGACAAGGAAGGCCGCATCGGCCGCAACAACGCGCCGTTCATGCGCCTGTTTGGGTCTTCGGTCCGGCCGGATCCGTCGGCGCCGCGCGGCCGCCTGACCGATGTCATCGCCGAACGCGACCGCAAGGCGATCTCCGAGGCGATCGTGTCGGCCGTGAATGGGCAGGGCAACATCTCGGGCATCGACGTGTCGCTGGCCGGCGAGGGCGAGCGCTCCGCCCGCTTCTACGTGTCGACGGTCGAGGAGGGCGCTGGCGACGGCGAGGTGGCCATCGTCTACGCGCTGGAGACCACCGAGCAACGGGCGCTTGAGGCGCAGTTCGCGCAAGGCCAGAAAATGCAGGCGGTCGGTCAACTGGCCGGCGGCGTGGCGCACGACTTCAACAACGTCCTGACCGCCATCATCGGCTTCTCCGATCTTCTGCTCAACAACCACCGCCCCACCGATCCGTCCTTCCAGGACATCATGAACATCAAGCAGAACGCCAACCGCGCCGCCGGTCTCGTCCGGCAGCTCCTGGCCTTCTCGCGCCGCCAGACCCTCCGGCCGCAGGTGCTCGTGCTGTCGGACGTCCTGGCCGAGCTGTCGAACCTGCTCAGCCGCCTGCTCGGCGAGAAGGTGCAGCTCAAGGTCAACAACGGCCGCGACGTGTGGCCGGTGATGGCCGACCTCAACCAATTCGAGCAGGTGGTCATCAACCTCGCGGTCAACGCCCGCGACGCCATGACCAGGGCCGGCAAGCTGGAGATCCGCACCTCCAACGTCACGGCCGACGAGTGCGCCCGGTCCTATCCCTTCAAGGGCATGCCGGCCGCCGACTACGTGCACATCGAGGTGGAAGACAACGGCTCGGGCATGACGCCGGAGATCATGGAAAAGATCTTCGATCCGTTCTTTTCGACCAAGGAAGTGGGCAAGGGCACCGGCCTCGGCCTCTCCACCGTCTACGGCATCGTCAAGCAGACCGGCGGCTACATCTATCCGGTGTCGGAAGTGGGCGTCGGCACCACTTTCCACATTTTCCTGCCGCGCCACGAAGCCCCGGCCGACGCGGTGCCGAAGAAGAACGTCGAGGCGACGCCGATCGCCGACCTCACCGGCAATGCGACGATCCTGCTGGTCGAGGACGAGGAGGCGGTGCGCGCCTTTGCCGCTCGCGCGCTGGCCTCGCGCGGCTACACCGTGCACGAGGCGTCGACCGGCGCCGAGGCGCTGGAGGTCATGGCCGAGGTGAGCGGCAAGATCGATCTGGTGGTGTCCGACGTGGTGATGCCGGAGATGGACGGTCCGACGCTGCTCCGCGAACTGCGCAAGACCCAGCCCGATCTCAAGATCATTTTCGTGTCGGGCTATGCCGAGGACGCCTTCAAGAAGAACTTGCCGGAAAACGAGCAGTTCAACTTCCTGCCCAAGCCCTTCTCGCTGAAGCAGCTGGCGACGACGGTGAAGGAAACGCTGGCCGAGTAATCCGGGCGGGGCTCCGCCTGATCTTGACGATGCAGTGTCTTCGGGGCTGGGCGAACCAGCCCCGAAGCGTTTCCTAGAGCATCATCCGACCGGAGTGAAACGAGGACCGACAAGATGATGCTTCACAAAGAGCTTGGAGCGCCGATCTGATTCAAACAGATCGAATAGCGCGTCCAAAGGTCAGCTCTTCAGCGCCTTGGCGATGTCGGCGGCGAGGCGGACGTTGTTCATGACCAGCGCGATGTTGGTCTTGAGCGACGAACCGGCGGTGCGCTCGAACATGTCGGCGAGCAGGTAGGGCGTCACTTCCTTGGCGGCAATGCCTGCCGCCTTGGCCGAGGCCAGGGACGCGGCGATGAAGCCCTGCATGCGAACGGCCGGGATCTCGTCGGTCTCCGGCACCGGGTTGGCGATCAGCATGCCGCCGTCGATGCCGATCAGCTTGCGCGCCTTCTGGAAGGCGGCGATCTCGGCGGCCGAGTCGAGCCGGAGCGGAGCCTTGAGGCCCGAGCCGCGCGACCAGAAGGCCGGGAACTCGTCGGTGCCATAGCCGACCACCGGAACGCCCTTGGTTTCAAGAACCTCCAGCGTCTTCGGCAGGTCGAGGATGGCCTTTGCGCCGGCCGCGACGACGATCACCGACGTGCGGCCGAGCTCCTCGAGATCGGCGGAGATGTCGAAGCTCTCCTCGGCGCCCTGGTGGACGCCGCCGATGCCGCCGGTGCCGAACACCTCGATGCCGGCCAGTTGGGCGCAGATCATCGTGGCGGCGACGGTGGTCGAACCGGGACGGCCGGTGGAGATCGCAAACGCGAGGTCGGCGCGGGACAGCTTCATAACGCCGGTCATGCTGCCGAGCTTGTCGAGCGTTTCGGCGTCGAGGCCGATGCGGATCTTGCCGTCCAGAACGGCAATGGTGGCCGGCACCGCGCCGCGGCTGCGGATCTCGGCCTCGACGGCACGCGCCGTCTCCACGTTGTCCGGATAGGGCATGCCGTGGGTGATGATGGTGGATTCGAGCGCGACGACCGGCTTGCCGGCAGCGATCGCAGCTTCGACTTCAGGCGAATAGACGAGTGGCAGGGATGCCATCATGCCTCCGAATGTGGCCGCACGACTAGGCCACGGAGCGGGCACGCGACGTCGGCGGCGAGTGATGGATCTCCGAGCCGAACTCTATACGACAAGAGGGCCGTCTTGCGAAAGAGGGAAGACGCAACATCCGGCAAAAAGCGGAAATCGCCCTGATCTTTCAAAGGGGAATCTCGCGCGCACGCCTTTCCTAGGTCGCGCGCAGTCGCATTTTCAGGGCTTTCTGAGGGGCGCGCTCCGTCGCGCGGTTCGTCGGCCTGCGGGCTACAGGGCCAATCCCTCGTCGTCGAACAGTCTGAGACGAGAGGCGTCGCAGCCGAGCGTCAACCGGGATCCGAGGCTGGCGGGGTGCGCGGCGTCCACCCGGGCGACCACGAGATGGCCGGAGGCCGTTTCGAGCTCGAGGAACGATTGGTCACCCAGTCGTTCGACCAAGCGGACGGTCGCGGAAATCCTGAACTCCCCGTCATCCACCGCAAGGTGTTCGGGCCGGAAGCCCAGCGTCGCTCGTGAGCCCATCCGTGTCGATGCCGTCGCAAGCACCGGAACCTTGACGTTGCCGGTGTCCGGGCTGGAAAACAGCACATGATCCGTTTCGACGGCGGTGATCTCGCCCTCGATGAAGTTCATCTTCGGTGAACCGATGAAGCCGGCGACGAACAGATTGCGCGGGCGCTCATAGAGTTCGATCGGGCTGCCGATCTGCTGCACCACGCCGCCGTTGAGCACGACGATCCGGTCGGCGAGCGTCATGGCTTCCACCTGGTCATGCGTCACGTAGATCATGGTCGAGCCGAGCTGGGTATGCAGCTTGGCGATCTCGCGGCGCATGGAAACGCGCAGCGCGGCGTCGAGATTGCTGAGCGGCTCGTCGAACAGGAATACCTTGGGATGGCGGACGATGGCGCGGCCGATGGCGACCCGCTGGCGTTGGCCGCCGGAGAGCTGGTAGGGGCGGCGATCGAGCAGCTCTTCCATCTTCAGGATGCGTGCCGCCTCGCGAATGCGGACGTCGATCTCGCTCTTGCCCATGCCGGACAGCTTCAGGCCGAAGGCCATGTTGCCGTAGGCGGTCTTGTGAGGGTAGAGCGCGTAGGACTGGAACACCATGGCAATGCCGCGTTCCCGCGGTGCGTCGTCGTTGCAGCGCGCTCCGTCGATCAGGACGTCACCGGTGGAGATTTCCTCAAGGCCAGCAATCATCCGCAGAAGCGTCGACTTGCCGCAGCCGGATGGTCCGACGAAGACGACGAACTCGCCATCGGCGATTGAAAGATCGATCCCCCGGATCACACCGACTGCGCCATAGGACTTGGTCACGTCCTTCAGTTCGACAGTTGCCATCGTCATTCCCGCTCTTTGGCTTGGTCTGGGCGGTCCCAGCCGGCAGACCCGGCTGGAACCATGTCGTAATCCCGAATTCGTTGGCTGGAAGGGCCGCTTGTCGCCAAGGCCGTTCCAGTCAGATCGGTGTTGTGTTTCAGGCCTTGCCGCTCATGCGGTCCTTGAAGAAGTCCAGGTGCTTTTCCTGCGCCTTGAGCATCTTCTCGCGGTAGACGCCGTAGATGATGTCGGTGTCGAGCAGCGTGACGCCCGCGATGGTCGGCGAGGCGAAGGTCGGCAGCTCGATGCCCTTGTCGGCGAGCTTGACGGCGGTGCGAGAGACCAGCTCGTGCATCATCATCATGGCCAGAACCGTGGACGAGCCGGACACCGGCCGCGACCAGCCCTTCACCTGAACGATGGCGTCTTCGATCGGCGCGCCGGTGTCGATGACGATGTCCGCGGCATCGGCCAGGCGCTTGCCGGACGAGTGGGTCGCCGGCTTGTCGAGGTTCTGCTTGGCGGTGATCGCGACAACGGTGAGGCCGCGCTTCTTGGCGTAGAGGGCGGTGTCGATGCCGGAGGAGTTGCGGCCGCTGTGACCGAAAATGACGATGGAGTCGCCGGGGTTGAGCGGCTGATGGTCGAGGAACTTCTCGGCGTAGTTTTCGGTGCGCTCAAGCCAAAGCAGTTCGCGAACGCCGCCGGCGCCGAGCACGTTGTGCCACATCACGCGCGGGTCCGTCAGCGGGTTGAAGCCGACGTAGGACCCGTAGCGCGGGAAGGTTTCCTGGCAGGGAAGCACCGAGTGGCCGGAGCCGAACAGGTGAACGAGGCCCTCCTTGGCGAGAGAGGTGGACAGCGCGGTGGCGGCGGCCTCGAAGGCCGGCTCGTTGGTGGCGGCGGTTTCCTCGGCGATTTTGACCAGGCGGGAGATATAGAGGCTGGACATGGTTGACCTTTCCTTGGGGTACTGAGTTGTGGACGGCAGGAGCCGGCCGTGGGGTGCTAGAGATAGAGTTTGGACCGGATCTCGTAGCGGTCGCCGCGCATGGTGGAGACGGCGAATTCAAAGGGGCCGTTGACGTCGTAGGTGACGCGCTCGACGACAAAGGCCGGACTGCCGGACGGGACGCCCAGGAGCTCGGCGTCGCCTTCGAGCACGCTGCCGACGCGGTAGGCTTCCCGTGCTTCCTTGGGCAGGATGCCGTAACGGCTGCGCAACGCCTCGTAGAGCGAGGTGAGCTGCGGCGAGAGCTCCACCAATCCGGGCACCAGCGATGCCGGCAGGTGGGCCGTCTGGATACCGATCGGTGCCCCGTTGCCGAGGCGGAGGCGACGAAGCCGCACCACCGGCTCGCCGAGCTTGATCTCGAGGGCATCGGCGATCGTCTCGTCGGCCTCGGTGGTGTCGGCTTCCAGAAGGCGCGAGCTGCCGGCCAGGCCGAGCGAGGCCATTTCCTGGGTGAAGCTCGTCAGGCCCCGCACCCCGGCGATGACCGTGGACGACCGGACGAAGGTCCCGCGCCCATGCTCGCGGCGCAGCAGGCCGGATTCCTCGATGTTTCTCAGCGCATGCCGGACGGTGATGCGGCTGACGCCGAGCATCGCCGACAGGCGCTCCTCGTTCGGAAGCTGCGTCTCTTCCGGCCAGGTGCCATTGGCGATGAGGGCCCTGAGGGCCTGTTCGGCCTGATGCCAGAGCGGCTCGGGTCGATTGCGGTCGGGCAGAGTGACGAGGCCAAGATTAGACATGGTCGATTTTCCAAAGGGGGCTGCCTGCCGCCGCGACGGCGGCACCGGCAAGGACGGCACCGGGTCCGAAGTGACCGACGGCGATAGGGATGGAACGAAGATGTGGCGGCAACTGACGCGACAGGGCGGCGCGCGTCAGGGGAGCGAGAACATCGAAGGCCGACGCGACGCCGCCGGTAATCAATATCACGGCGGGGTCGAGCAGGGCGACGGCGCCGGCAAGGCAGGTGCCGAGCGCGGCGGCGGGCTCTTCGAGCCGCTTGAGCGCATCGGCTTGCCCGGCCCGGGCGGCGGCGATCAGCTCCGCGCCCGTCTTGAGACCCACGGAGCAGGCAAGGCGGTCGAGGGCACGGCCGGCGGCATGGCGCTCCAGCCAGCCGCTGCGGTCGTCGCCTGCGTCGTCCCGGTCGGCCGACGCCCAGCCAAAGGAGGCGGCGCTGCCGCCGCTTCCGCGCAGCACACGGCCGCCGGAGAGCACGGCCGAACCGATACCCGTGCCGATGGCGATCAGGATGGCATCGGAGAGGCCGGCGGCGGCGCCGGCCGTGGCTTCGGCGACCAGGGCCATATGGGCGTCGTTGCCGAGCGCGACCGGTTGCCCTGGGAAGAGCGCGGCAAGGTCTTGGCCGTCGAGATAGGGCAGGTTGGGCACCCAACGGCAGAGCGTGCCGTTGGCTAGGCCCGGGATGGCGATCCCCAGTCCGTCGGGGCGGTAAGCCTCGATCTGCGCGTCGACGAAGGCCCGGAACGCGCGGAGGTCGGACGGCGCGGCGCCACTGGCGACCACCGTTGTTTCGCAGGGGCGATCGGCATCGGCAATGCCGGCGCGAATGTTGGTGCCGCCAACATCGATGGCGAGAACGCGGCTCATCCCTTCACCCCCGACGAGACGATGCTGTCGACGAAGAAGCGTTGCAGCAGCAGGAACATGACGAGCGGTGGCAGCACCGCCATCGTCGCCCCGGCCATGACGAGGCCGGTGTTCATCGCACCGCGGTTGTAGCTCAAGAGGCGCGAGAGCGAGAGGACGATCGGATAGTTGTCGACCTGGCCCTGCAGGACCGTGAGCGGCCACAGGTAGGTGTTCCAGTGATAGACGAACGCGAACAGGGCGAGGGCGGCGATGGCCGGGACCACGGCCGGGGCCACCACGGTGAAGACGATCCTGAGTTCGGACGCCCCATCGACGCGGGCGGCATCGATCAGGTCGTCGGGCACGCCGGCGATGAACTGCCGCATCAGGAAGACGCCGAAGGCGTTGGCGAGGTTGGGGACGATGACGCCGGCGAGGCTTGCGTTGAGCCCAATGGAGCCCACGAGCCGGTAAAGCGGAATGAGCGTGACGATCGGCGGCAGGAACATGGTGGCGATCACCGCCGCGAACAGCAGGTCGCGCCCCTTGAAGCGGTACTTGGCGAAGGCGTAGCCCGCCATCAGCGACGTGATCAGGATGCCGAGCGTGGTGGTGGTGGCGATGACCGCCGAGTTCCAGAAGGATCGGCCGGCGTTGATGACGTCCGCCACCTCGCCATAGGCCTGGAAGTTCACCGATCCCGGGATCCAGACCGGCGGCACCTGCATGCTTTCGGCCGGCGTCTTGAAGCTCGACAACACCATCCAGATCAGCGGGAAGGCGGAGACCACGGCCACCAGGACGATGCCGGCGACGAGCAGCGCGTCGAGCGGTTTGGCCTTTGATGCCCGGAAGAGACGGCCCTTGCGAACGCTGCTCATTTGTCGTCGTCTCCCCTGCGTGCGAAAGCGAACAGCGCGACGATCACCACGATCAGCGCCAGCATCAGCATGACGGCCATGGCGGAGCCGAGCCCCCCTTGCGCCCGTTCGATGCCGACGCGGCGAATGTAGTAGGTGAGCACGTTGGTGGAGTTCGCCGGCCCGCCCTGGGTGATGAGCGCGACCGGTTCGAACACCTGCACGGCGTTGATGACGGCGATGACTGCGCTGAACAGCAACGTCCGGCGGAGAAGAGGCAGCGTCACGCCGAAGAAGGACTGCACCGGATTGGCGCCGTCGATGCGCGCCGCCTCGTAGAGCGAGGTGGGAATCTGGGTAAGGCCGGCGATGACGAGCACGGTGAAGTAGCCGACCTGCTGCCAGACGTTGAGAAGAACGATGGAGGCGAGCGCGGTATCCGGCGACGACAGCCAGAGCTGACGATCGAAGCCGAACCAGCCGAGTATCTGGTTGAGCGGCCCCTCGTTGGGCGAGTAGAGCTTCGACCATACGAGGGCAACGGCGATCATCGGCACCATGTAGGTCGAGAACAGAATGGTCCGGAGCACATGGCCGCCGGCAACCCGGGTCTGGTAGACCATCAGGCCGAGCGCGACCGACAGCGGCAGGATCACGATCACCGACAATCCCGTGTAGAACGCGGTGTTCCAGAAGGCTTGGCGGAAGTCCCGGCCGACGGACAGTTGGCTGAGAAGGTCGGTGTAGTTCTGAAGGCCGACGAATCTGGCGGAGCCGAACCCGGTCTGGGTCGACCAGGCCTGAAACGACAGCCAGATCGTCAGCAGCATCGGCAGGAAGATGAAGACGCCGACGAGACTGACGGCTGGGGCCAGCATCACAAGTATCGGGGTACGAGGCGAATGGGTCATGGCCGACTTGATCTGGAGGTGCAGCAGGGTCCGGACCCGGCGGGCTTGCGACCCGCCGGACCTGGCATGCGGACTAGCGATCGTTGTCTTTATTGGGCGGCACGTTCCAGGATCGAAACGCTGTCGGCCTGGGCGTTGGCTTGCGCCTCCTCGGCGGTAAGGCGGCCATACTGAATGCCTTCGATGACCTGCTGCAGCGCCTCCGAGAACTCCTGGCCGCCAAGGACGACCGGGAATGCCTTGGCATCCGCCAGCGTCTTGACGTATCCGGACAGGAACTCGCGATTGAGGTCCTTGGCATGCGCGGCGACATCCGAGGTGCGCGACGGCAGGATACCCATCGACAGCAGGATGTCCGACATGGCCGAGGCGCCATCCTTGCCGGAGGCCGGACCATTCAGCCAGGACAGGAACTTCCAGGCGGCTTCCCGCTGCTCGGCCGAGGCGCCGGTGTTGACCACGGTCAGCCAGGAGTAGGAGATCGAGCGGGCCTTGTCGCCATCCGGACCGACGGGAATCGGCGCGGTGCCGATGTCGGAGAGCTTGTCGCCGAGGCCACCCTTCAGCGCGCTCTCCCACCAGTTGGCCATGATGATCATGCCGGTGTTGCCGGAGACGAAGTTGTCGAGGAACGGGCCGGTGGTGTTGGCATCGGCGGTCCCCATCGCCGGATCGGTGTAGCCCTTCTTGATGAAGTCCTCATACAGTTTGAACGTGTTGGCGGCTGCCTTGCTGTCGAGGGTCGGCTTGCCGTCGACGATGAGGTCGCCCCCATTGGACACCAGCAGCGACGCGAACGGATGGACGACACCGGCGGCCCAGGAGTTGATCATGCCGAAGCCCTGCCGGCTGATGCGGTCACCCTCCTTCTTGGTGAGTTTCGCAGCCGCGGCCTCGAATTCGGCCCACGTTGCCGGCGGTGCGGCGATGCCGGCCTCGGCGAACAGCTTCTTGTTGTAGTTGAGAGCGTAGACGTCGATCTCATTGGGATAGCCGAAGTACTTGCCGCCGACCGAGGCGGCCGACGCGACGCCTGCCGGCCAGTCGGCCCCAATTTCCTTGGCATTGGCTTCGGGGGCGGGTTCGACGAGCTTGTCGCGCGCCAGCTCGGGCAGCCAGAGATCGTAGATCGAGGCGATAGTCGGGCTTTCCGCCGAGCTGCCCTGGGAGCGGATGGTCGTCAGAAGATCGCCGAACGGAACGGCGCGCACGGTGATGGTGACATCAGGATTGGCCGCCGTGAACTCCTTGGCGGCGGCTTCCAGTTTTGCGACGGTCTCCGGCGACCAGTGGGTCAGGTAGGAGATGGCGGTCGGCGCCGCCAAGGCCGAACCGCTCAGAAGCGCGGCGGCGACCAGTGCCGAAACGAACGAAATACCATGAGACGTTTTCATTTTTTGCCCTCCGGAAAGCTCGTCTCCGGCCCCACGCCCTCTGGGCATTTCTTCGCTTCAGGCTTTGGAATGGCAGCTACCGAGGTTGGCGCGGCGTGCGTCGATTCCGCTGAAAACGAAGTGAACGCTTGCTTTTCGTGGGGGTCGGTACGAGACCCCTTGGCTCTTTGGCCTCGAAGAGGTTATAACAACATAATCACAAATGCAATGGAGACCGTTGATGATCAATTCCGGCGAGTTGGCGGGGCAGATTCTGACGCCCGGCGGCTTTGTGAGCGGCCGCATCCTCTGGCGCGACGGGCTCATCGAGCGCATTGAAAAAGCGCATGGAGCGCCAGAGGCTTACGTGCTGCCGGGCTTCGTCGATCTGCACTGCCACGGCGGCGGTGGCGCGGACGTGATGGACGGCGGCGAGGCTGTCCGAACCGTGGCGGCCACGCACGCTGCGACCGGTACGACGTCGTTCCTGGCAACTACGATGACGGCGCCGGTTCCGGATATCGAGAAGGCTCTCGCCGCGGCGGAATCGGTGAGGAAGGCTCCGGCGCGAGGCGAGGCGACGGTTCTGGGCGTCCATCTCGAAGGGCCGTTCATTTCGCCGGAGCGGCTCGGCGCCCAGCCGGCCAATGCCATACCCGGCAGCATCGAGCTGATGCGGCGTTTCCTGGATCTGGCGGCCATCAGGGTCGTGACCGTCGCCACCGAGGCCGATCGGGACGGCGCGTTCATTCGCTATCTTGTCGAGGCCGGCATCCGGGCTCAGCTCGGCCATTCGCTGGCCGACTATGAGACCGCGGCCGAGGCGATCCGCTGCGGTTGCCGCTCGGTCACCCATCTCTTCAACGCCATGAGCCCCTTGCTGCACCGCGCGCCCGGCATCGTCGGGGCGGCGCTCGCCCACCTCGACTACGCGGAGCTGATCCCCGATCTGCTGCACGTTCACCCCGGCGCCATCCGGGCTGCGTTGCGCGCCATTCCCAACGTCTATGCGGTGACCGACGCGACGCCGGCCACGGGGATGCCCGATGGCGCCTACAAGCTGGGATCCCAGTCCGTATTCAAGTGCGACAACGGCGTTCGTCTGGCCGACGGCACCCTTGCCGGCTCATGCCTGACCATGGCGGAAGCTTTTCGGAACCTGGTGTCCATCGGGCTGACGATCGAAGAGGCATCCCGTCGCACATCGACCTTCGCCGCCGACTACATTGAGGAAGCCAGCCGGGGCAGGTTGGTGCAGGGGGCTTTTGCCGACATGGTCGTGATCGAAACGAACCTGTCCCTGGCCGATGTGTTTGTGGGCGGGGCCGCCCTGTCGTAGTGCGGGCCGCCGCGTGCAGGCCTAGGCCCCGGCTGTTGCCACGGCCGAGGCGACTACGTCCTCCGGCAGGCTGCGCAAGGCGCCGGCGGTGGCCAACGCGGCGCGGGCCGCCGCCATGCCGACTTCGACGGCGGCAAGCAGTGGAGCCCCCGCGGCCAGTGCCAGCAGGATACCGGCGGTCTGGGCATCGCCGACGCCGGTGACGTCGACCACCTCGGTCGGTCGAGGCGTCAGCTCGGTGATGCGGCCCTCGTCGAGGATGGCGAGCGGCTTCGAGCCGCCGGTGATCACCGCCCGACGCGCGCCGGCCTTGGCGAGGCGTTCGGCCGCCTCGATCGGTCGGCTTACCGGATGACCGACAAGGAGCTCGGCCGACGGGAGATTGCAGATGAAGAGCGCGCCGGAGGCGACGAGAGGTTTGAGTCGCGGCGCCTTGGCCCTCGATATGGCATCCAGCACCAGCCTGCCGCCATGGGCATCGGCGAGCCGCCGGAGTTCGCCGGGTGCCAGGTTGGCATCGGCGAAAACCAGGGCGCCGTCGTTGCCGTCGAGCGCCGCCGATGGCAGCACGAATCCGTCGTAAAGTCCGAGGTCGGAGATGGCCGAGACGAGCTCGCCGGTCTCGTCGTGGATGGCAAGGTAGGTGCCCGTTCGGCCTGCCGCGTCGACTACCATCGCGCCGGTGTCGATTCCGGCCGAGCCGAGTTCGGCGATAAGCTCGCGGCCCGCCGCGTCGTCGCCGACCACCGACACAAAGCGACAGGGCGCGCCGGCCCGTCCGAGCAGCACCGCCACGTTGCGCGCCACGCCGCCGGGGCGACGGGTCACGATGCCTGGGCATGAGGTTGCCGGTTCGTAGACGGCGCCGGCGCGGCCGAGCACATCCTGATGGCAGCCGCCGATCGCCAGAAGCGGTCGGAAGGCCGTGTTTCGATTCCCCGTACCCAGCGCTTTTCTCCCTGTTCTCCGGCACCCTTGGCTCCGCCGGAACACGAGGGGAACGAAATCAGACTTGTTTTTTTCTGTCAAGGACATATATGCCGCTTGCTCATGAGAACAAATCATGTACATTAGCGGTGAATTTGAAATCTAGGGACGGCCGTGAAATAAGGAGCGGAGCCAGTGTCGCAGAATTCACTTCGCCTCGTGGAAGGAACCTCCATGGACAAGACCAAGGCGCTTGACGCCGCCCTGTCGCAGATCGAACGGGCCTTCGGCAAGGGATCCATCATGCGCCTCGGCAAGGGCCAGGTGGTGGAAGTGGAGACGGTGCCGACCGGCTCGCTCGGCCTCGATATCGCGCTCGGCATCGGCGGCCTGCCGAAGGGCCGTATCGTCGAGATCTACGGACCCGAATCGTCGGGCAAGACGACGCTGGCGCTGCACACGGTGGCCGAGGCTCAGAAGCGCGGCGGCGTCTGCGCCTTCATCGATGCCGAGCATGCGCTCGATCCGGTCTATGCCCGCAAGCTGGGCGTCAACCTCGACGACCTCCTGATTTCGCAGCCGGATGCCGGCGAGCAGGCGCTGGAGATCACCGACACGCTGGTTCGCTCCGGCGCCATCGACGTGCTGGTGGTCGACTCGGTGGCGGCGCTGACGCCGCGTGCCGAACTCGAAGGCGAGATGGGCGATCAGCTGCCGGGTCTGCAGGCCCGCCTGATGAGCCAGGCGCTGCGCAAGCTGACGGCTTCGGTTTCCAAGTCGAAGACCATGGTGATCTTCATCAACCAGATCCGCATGAAGATCGGCGTGATGTTCGGTAGCCCGGAAACGACGACCGGCGGCAACGCCCTCAAGTTCTACTCGTCGGTGCGCCTCGACATCCGCCGCATCGGTGCGCTGAAGAACCGCGAGGAGATCGTCGGCAACCAGACCCGCGTCAAGGTGGTCAAGAACAAGCTGGCTCCGCCGTTCCGCGAGGTCGAGTTCGACATTCTCTACGGCGAGGGCGTGTCCAAGGTGGGCGAGCTGATCGACCTCGGCGTCAAGGCCGGCATCGTCGAGAAGTCCGGCGCCTGGTTCTCCTACAACAGCCAGCGTCTCGGCCAGGGCCGCGAGAACGCCAAGCAGTTCCTGCGCGAGAACGAGGCGCTTGCCACCGAGATCGAGGCGGCCATCCGGCAGAATGCCGGCGTCATCGCCGACTCCATCCTGAAGGGTGCACCCGAGGACGATGCCGAGGGAACGGCGCCCGACGGCGAGTAAGATCGATGGCGCGGCCTTGCTCCCTTATCCGGGTGTGAGGCCGATTGCCGTTCGACGGTGGACCTAGAGATTTTCCATGCAACTTCGCAATCCGGCCGGCGTTCATGCGCCGGTCGCCGCCTATAGTCACCAGATCGAGGTATCGCCGGGTGCTCGCTGGCTGGTTCTGTCCGGCCAGATCGGACTTGGGCTCGATGGCGTGCCGCCATCCGATCCGGTGGAGCAGGTCGAGGTGGCGCTCGACAATATTCGCCGCAATCTCGAAGCAGCCGGCATGGGCGTGGGCGATCTCGTCAAGCTGACGTTCTACTTTGTCGGCGACATTGACGCGGAGCGGCGGAAGCAGGCGCTGGCGGCATTCCTGGGCGATCATCGTCCCTGCATGACGCTGCTTTACGTTTCGGCGCTGGCCTCGCCCGCTCTCAAGGTGGAGATCGACGCCTGGGCGGCGCGTGAGGCTCCGGAGGCCTGACGGGCCGAGTGGCTGGAAAGCTGCGCGCCACGGCGGAATATCCTTGTCGTCCACCGGGCGCCGCCGCTGGACAGGCGCATGGCCGGCGGCTAAATAACGCTTTGCCTTGCTTGGAACCGATGACGTCGGAGCCGGTCTGGCCTGCGCGTCCTTCCCTCCGAAAGGCTGCCACCCGAGGCGCCATCCGGATTGCCGAGACGAACCCCGCCGGCCGGTACCTTTTCGCTGTCGCTCGATGCAGGGCGTTGGTTGCGGGAGCGTGCGAGCGGCTCTCGGGAAATGGGGTTCGGGCGGATCGGCTGCGCTTGTCGCGCGGGTGCCGCCCCAGCGCAGGCAGGCGGATCGTCATGAGTGGTGTGAACGAGATCAGGAAGACCTTCGTCGACTATTTCGGCAGGAACGGTCACGAGGTGGTGTCGTCGAGCCCGCTGGTACCGCGCAACGATCCAACCCTGATGTTCACCAACGCCGGCATGGTGCAGTTCAAGAATGTCTTCACCGGGCTGGAGAAGCGACCCTACAGCCGCGCTACCACCTCGCAGAAGTGCGTTCGCGCCGGCGGCAAGCACAACGACCTCGACAACGTCGGCTACACCGCCCGCCATCACACCTTCTTCGAGATGCTGGGCAACTTCTCGTTCGGCGACTATTTCAAGGACCGGGCGATCGAGCTGGCCTGGAACCTCATCACCAAGGAATTCGGGCTGGCGAAAGATCGCCTTCTGGTCACGGTCTATTCTGAGGACGAGGAAGCCGCCACCCATTGGAAGAAGATCGCCGGCCTGTCGGACGATCGCATCATCCGCATCTCCACCTCCGACAACTTCTGGGCCATGGGCGACACCGGTCCCTGCGGCCCCTGCTCGGAGATCTTCTACGACCACGGCGATCATGTCTGGGGCGGCCCTCCGGGCTCGGCCGAGGAAGACGGCGACCGCTTCATCGAGATCTGGAACCTCGTGTTCATGCAATACGAGCAGGTTTCCAAGACCGAGCGTGTCAACCTGCCGCGACCGTCGATCGACACCGGCATGGGGCTCGAGCGCATCGCCGCCGTGCTGCAGGGCGTCCATAACAACTATGACATCGACCTGTTCCAGGCGCTGATCCGCGCTTCGGTCGAGGCGACCGGCGTTGCCGCCGAGGGCGACCGTCTCGCTTCGCATCGCGTCATTGCCGACCATCTGCGCGCCTCGAGCTTCCTGGTGGCCGATGGCGTGCTGCCGTCCAACGAAGGGCGCGGCTATGTGCTCCGCCGCATCATGCGCCGGGCGATGCGCCACGCCCATCTTCTCGGCTCCGAGGATCCTCTGCTGCATCGTCTGGTGCCGGCGCTGGTGCGCGAGATGGGCCAGGCCTATCCGGAACTGGTGCGCGCCGAGGCGCTGATCACCGAGACGCTGAAGCTCGAAGAGAGCCGTTTCCGCCGCACGCTGGCGCGCGGCCTCGGCCTGCTCGACGAAGCGACCACCGGCTTCGAGAAGGGCGCCAGCCTCGACGGCGAGACGGCCTTCAAGCTCTATGACACCTATGGCTTCCCGCTCGATCTGACGCAGGACGCGCTGAAGGCGCGCGGCATCGCCGTCGACACCGACGGCTTCGCCGCCGCCATGGAGCGGCAGAAGGCCGAGGCGCGCGCCAACTGGGCCGGCTCGGGTGAAGCCGCGACGGAAACGGTCTGGTTCGGCCTGCGCGAGAAGGTCGGCGCCACCGAGTTTCTCGGCTACGACACCGAGAAGGCCGAAGGCGTCGTCGTGGCGCTGGTCAAGGACGGCAAGGAAGTTTCCGAGCTCAAGGCCGGCGAGACCGGTTCGCTCATCGTCAACCAGACGCCGTTCTACGGCGAGTCGGGCGGTCAGGTCGGCGATTCCGGCGTGATCTCCGGCGCCGGCTTCCGCCTGTCGGTGACCGATGTGCTGAAGAAGGCCGACGGCCTCTTCGTCCATCAGGTGACGGTCGAGGAGGGTGTCGCAAAGGTCGGCGAGGCGGTCGAGCTGACGGTCGACCACGCCCGCCGGTCGCGCATCCGTGCCAACCATTCGGCGACCCATCTCCTGCACGAGGCGCTTCGCTCCGTGCTGGGCAAGCACGCGGCGCAGAAGGGCTCGCTGGTGACGCCCGATCGCCTGCGCTTTGACTTCTCGCATCCGAAGCCGATGGACGAGAAGGAACTGGCCGAGGTCAGCCGCCTTGCCAATGCCATCGTGCTGCAGGACGGCCCCGTGACGACCCGCCTGATGGGGCAGGAAGAGGCGATCGCCGAAGGCGCCATGGCGTTGTTCGGCGAGAAGTACGGCGACGAAGTGCGTGTGGTCACCATGGGGACGGCGATCGAGGGCGAGAAGGCCGGCAAGACCTACTCGACCGAGCTCTGCGGCGGCACGCATGTGTCGCGCACCGGTGAGATCGGCCTCGTCCACATCCTTGCCGAAAGCGCGGTGGCGGCCGGCGTCCGGCGTATCGAGGCGCTGACCGGCGATGGTGCTCGCGCCTACTTCGAGGATCAGGAAAAGACGGTTCGCAATGTCGCCCGCGAGCTGAAGGTGCCCGTCGGCGATGTCGTCGATCGCGTGGCGGCGCTGGTCGAGGAGCGGCGCAAGCTGGAGCGCGAACTGGCCGACGTCCGGCGCAAGCTTGCCATGGGTGGCGGGGCCGCGGCTGACGAGGTGGTGGAGATCGCCGGCGTCAAGTTCCTTGGTCGCGTTGCCGAGGGCGTCAGCCCGAAGGACCTGAAGGGCCTCGTCGACGAAGGCAAGGCCAAGCTCGGCTCGGGCGTGGTGGCGTTGGTCGGCGTGTCCGAGGACGGCAAGGCGGGTGTGGTGGTCGGCGTGACGGCGGACCTCACGGCGCGCTTCTCGGCCGTCGATCTGGTCCGCATGGCGTCCGAGACGCTTGGCGGCAAGGGCGGCGGCGGTCGTCCCGACATGGCGCAGGCCGGTGGTCCGGATGGCGCCAAGGCGGCTGAGGCGCTCGACGCCGTGAAGAAGGCGCTGGCCGGCTGAGTCCTGTCGACAAGCCAATAGAAAGAACGCCCGTCCGAGTGGAAGCTCGGGCGGGCGTTTGTCATGGCGCGGGCAGCGTCAGATCTGCTCGATCTTGCGGGCCGTCTCGTCGAGCAGTTCGGCCAGCGCATCGATCTGCTCGGGCGTCAGCGCGGCGCTCTGCATTTTCAGGCGCATGGCAAGGCGCATGTTCTCGACGGCGCGGAAGAGGCGCGGGTCGCGCTCGTGGCGGCGGTCCGAGTTGGCTTCGGCGAAGCGGGCGAGCACGGCGTCGATGGCGGCGCGGTTTTCTTCGACCGTGGCGCGACCGGCATCGGTGGCCGCGTAGAGCTTCTTGTTGCCCTCCGAGCTCGCGACTTCGATCTGGCCGGTCTCCTCGAGCAGCGTCAGCGTCGGGTAGATGACGCCGGCGCTCGGCGCATAGGCGCCACCGGTACGGTCCTCGATCTCCTTGATGATCTCATAGCCGTGTCGCGGCTGTTCGGCGATCAACGCCAGGACGACGAGACGCAGCACGCCGTTGTCGAAAAAGCGGCCGCGGCCGAACGGGCCACCGCGATGACCGGGGCCGGGGCGCTCGGGCCGTTCGCCGCGCTCGCCCCAGAGAGACCGACCGAAGGGACCGCGGCCGCCAGTGGGACGACCGTCTTCATGGTCGTGGATGTCGTCATGGAAACGGAATTTGTGATGCATAGATAGCTCCTGTTATCTCTCGATGGATTTAGATATATCTAAAACAGATCGAATTTCAAGAGGCTATGCGAGCGATTTCGGCATTGCCCGCGATTTTTCGGCCCGAGACGGCCTTCACCCACCGGAGGTCTGGCTGTAAACTGCTGAAAAGATTTGCTTTTTCTGAGGTTGTCCGGTGGGGTAAAGTGCCGGCCGGTGCTTAAGGCTTCAGCTCGATCTGCGACCGTCGATCGGGATGGGCTATATCTAATTGATCTCTGACAGTGGCATCGGCGATGCGCCGTCCACCGACAGCATTTGGCTGGAGGGAAGCAAAGTGAGCGTTGGCACGGCCTTGGTCATCGACGAAATGGACGGCGCAGAGCGCGCAGCGATCATCTCGCTCTGGGAGCGGTGCGGTCTGACGCGGCCGTGGAACGATCCGGTTGCCGACGTGGCATTGGCGGAGAGGACCGAGAGCGCCGCCGTTCTGGTGGCGCGGCGGGAAGGGCGTATCGTCGGGGCGGCGATGACCGGTCACGACGGCCATCGCGGCGCGCTCTATTATCTCGGTGTCGATCCCGACGAGAGACGCGGCGGCGTCGGTCGAGCCCTGGTGGAAGCGGCGGAGGCTTGGTGTCGCGCGCGCGGCGCTCCGAAGCTCAATCTCCTTGTCCGCAACGAGAACCAGGCGGTTCTCGCCTTCTACAAGGCGCTGGGTTATCTGCCGACCGACAGCATCTCGCTTTATCGCACGCTCGATCCAGAGCGTGCCGAACGCGAGCGGGCGGAGAAGGCGGCTTGGGCGGCAAGCCGCTGACGGTAGGAATAAGCTGCCATGCCGACTAAAGTCTAATCAAGGCGTTATTCTATTCAAGTCTTTGAAGTGAACCGGACATTCGTTTTTATGACAGAATTTCGGTCCTCGCCGCCAGCAGAATTGCGAAGGTTTCACGTGTTACTACGACTAAGTAGAAATAGACTGAGAAGCAAGATTTAAACATGATAGATTCGTACTGGAATAAAAACACAGCGTGACGGTTCGTTCCGGCCCCGCGGCGGGGGAGGGCGAGTCGAGTGTCGGAGGCCGATACATGCTTGCGCTTGAGTTGGTGCTCGTGCTGGTCGTGGCCGGCCTTGTCGTCGGAACGCAGTTCCGGCTCATTGCCATGGCCCCGCTGGCCTTTGCCGCCTGTGTCTGCGCCTTCCTGGAGGCCATGACCCTGGGCGCCTCCGGCTCGCGCGTGGCTCTCCATATCGCCGAGGCCGCCATCTTCTTCGAGATTGCCTACGCCATCGGTGCCACGCTGGTTCACCTCCGGCTGCCGTCGCTCTTCCTGCGCCGCCGCGTCTGAGACGCTATCCGGGGTCTGTTGAAAGACTACAGGCCCTGCGTTGATGCTGCCAAATATTGGCAGTATGATGTCGTATGCGTGCTCTATCGCAATCGTGCGAGGAGACACCCATGGTCACGCCCACCTACTATCTGCTGCATGTCGCCGATCCCGAAACGAGCGGCGGCTTTTATCGCGAGCTGTTCGGAACGGCTCCGGTCGAGTCGTCGCCGACCTTCGTGCTGTTCGTTCTTGAGGGGGGAATCAAGGTCGGCCTCTGGTCCAAGGACACGGTGGAGCCGGCCACGGGCGGGGCGCCGGGCGCCCTTGAGATCGGCATCGCCATGAAGGCGCCCGCCGACGTCGATGCGTTTCACGAGCGTTGGGTTGCACGCGGGCTGCCGGTTTTCCAGTCGCCCGTCGATTTGGACTTCGGCCGTAGCTTCATGCTGGCCGATCCCGACGGACACCGCATCCGCATCTTTGCCGTGACGGCCTGACGAGGACCGGGTACCCGCCGGCTCGGCCCGGCGGGCTCCGTTTGTCCGATGTCTCGTGTGATTCCCGAGTCTTTGCCGGGCAGCCGGATACCCGCATCCGGCTGGCGACTACCTGGCGCTCAGCTGTTGTCCTCGGTGGGGGCGGTCGGGCCGTTTTTCTTGATGGACTCGATGGCGTTGATGGCGGAGGCCTTGGACTTGTAGCCTTCCGTCCAGAAGATGGTTTCGCCGTTGTACTTGAAGTAGGCGACGTATTCGTCGGCCTTGTTCTTCTTGATCTCGAACTTGTGCGCCACGTTTGCCTCTCCAGATGGAGGGTGCCGCTCTGGGCGGCGAGCCCTTGCCGAAACCCGGGGTGCGTCTCGTCGATCGGGCCGGTTCGGCCGAGGTGACGGGAGCCCCGAGACGAACGCTGCCGAAGCCGTCCGGGATGACCTCGCAAGCTCTCGCAGCAACGTTTGTCCGAGATGACGGTATTTCCGGATGACGGGAATGTCACCGTCAACTCACGGCGGCAGACGTGGCGATCCCTCATCAATAGGTCTAGTCAAACGAAAGCGGCGGATCGTTTCCGATCCGCCGCCCGATGTTTTCCGGTCCTGATTAGCCTATCACCACTTGGCCATTTCGGCTTCGAGGTTGGAGGCGACCTTCTCGAGGAAGCCGGTGGTCGACAGCCACTTCTGGTCCGGCCCGATCAGGAGGGCGAGATCCTTGGTCATGAAGCCGCTTTCGACGGTGTCGACGCAGACCCGTTCCAGCGTCGCGGCGAACTTGGCGAGCTGGGCATTGTCGTCGAGCTTGGCGCGGTGGGCGAGACCGCGCGTCCAGGCGAAGATCGAGGCGATGGAGTTGGTCGAGGTCTCCTTACCCTTCTGATGCTCGCGGTAGTGGCGGGTGACCGTGCCGTGGGCGGCTTCGGCTTCCACCGTCTTGCCGTCCGGCGTCAGCAGCACGGAGGTCATCAGGCCGAGCGAGCCGAAGCCCTGGGCCACGGTGTCGGACTGGACGTCGCCGTCGTAGTTCTTGCAGGCCCAGATGTAGCCGCCGGACCACTTCAGCGCCGAGGCGACCATGTCGTCGATCAGGCGGTGCTCGTAGGTGATGCCCAGCTTGTCGAATTCGGCCTTGAACTCGGCGTCGAACACTTCCTGGAAGATATCCTTGAAGCGGCCGTCATACGCCTTGAGGATGGTGTTCTTGGTCGACAGGTAGACCGGCCACTTGCGCATGATGCCGTAGTTGAACGAGGCGCGGGCGAACTCGCGGATCGACTCGTCGAGGTTGTACATGGCCAGTGCCACGCCGGCGCCCGGGGCCTTGAACACTTCCTTCTCGATTACCGCGCCGTCTTCGCCGACGAACTTGATCGACAGCGTGCCCTTGGTGGGGAACTTGAAGTCGGTCGCCTTGTACTGGTCGCCGAAGGCATGACGGCCGACGACGATCGGCTGCGTCCAGCCGGGCACGAGACGCGGCACGTTCTTGCAGATGATCGGCTCGCGGAAGATGACGCCGCCAAGGATGTTGCGGATGGTGCCGTTGGGCGACTTCCACATTTCCTTGAGGTTGAACTCCTTCACGCGCGCTTCGTCGGGAGTGATGGTGGCGCACTTGATGCCGACGCCGTGCTTCTTGATGGCGTTGGCGGCATCGACGGTCACCTGGTCGGCAGTGGCGTCACGGTTTTCGACGGAGAGGTCGTAATATTCGATGTCGATATCGAGATAGGGCAGGATCAGCTTGTCCTTGATCAACTGCCAAATGATGCGGGTCATCTCGTCGCCGTCGAGATCGACGACCGGGTTCGCAACCTTGATCTTCGCCATAGTGGGGTGACCTTCCGAACGTGTGGCCGGGCCTTGGGGCCGGTTCGTGCGCCTGCCGATACGCAAACGCACGGATGAACCGCCTGTAGCATGGCCTCGTCGCCGAGGCCAGTCCGGCCGCTTCGCTTTTGGACGTACGCTAACGTAAACGGAAGGTCTCAGGACGGGAGGGTGACGACCAGTGGCCCGTTGCGGGTCGCGACGATGGTGTGTTCGAACTGCACCGTCGGTGCGCGCGGCTCGGAGTAGAGCGTCCACTCGTCGTCGCCGTCCTCGGCCCATTCGGCGCCCAGCGACAGGAAGGGCTCCACGGTGAAGACGAGGCCGTCGGTGATGATGCGCCGCTCGCGCGGGTCGGGCCAGGTGGCGATGTCCGACGGTTCCTCGTGCAGCGACCGGCCGACGCCGTGGCTGCCGAGGTTGCGGACCAGCGTGTAGCCGTTCTTGCGGGCGAAGGCGCCGACGGCGCGCCCGACGCCGGCCAGCGGCTTGCCGGGCGCCACGGCGCCGATGCCTGCCCACATGGCGCGACGGCCGTCCCGGCAGAGCTTGTCCAGCTTGGCCGGAACGGGGGATACGGCGAAGGAGGCGCCGCTGTCGGCGAAGAAACCGTCCTTGGAGGCGGAAACGTCGAGGTTGATGAGGTCACCGACCTTCAGCACCCGGTCGCCGGGGATGCCGTGGGCGATCTCCTCGCTGACCGAGATGCAGGCGATGCCGGGAAAGCCGTAGCTCTCTTTCGGGGCCGGAATGGCGCCGGCTTCGTCCAGGACGCGGCCGGCGATTTCGTCGAGCTCGGCCGTGGTGATGCCGGGGCGAACGGCTGTAGCCATGGCGGCGATGGCGTCGGCCACGACGCGGCCGATCGCCTTGAGGCCATCGAGTTCGTCTTCGTTGGTGATGGTCATGTGGACTTTCTCGTCGCCCTCTGGCGGTTACTTGTGTTTGCCGATCCAGGTCGCGAAGGCGGCGAGGAAGCCGGAGAGGAAGGCCTTGGTGTCATCGTTGTTGAGCTTGCCGTCCTGGTCCAGGAGGTCGCCCACCTTGGAAACATAGGCTTCGGGCTGCTGCATGACCGGCATGTCCAGGAAAACCAGCGGTTGGCGAAGGTGATGGTTGGCGCCGAAAGCGCCGAGCGTGCCCGGCGAGACGCTGGCGATGGCAGCGGGCTTGCCCTTCCAGACGCTGTGTCCGTAGGGGCGGGAACCGACGTCGAGGGCGTTCTTCAGAAGGCCGGGAATCGACCGGTTGTACTCGGGTGTGACGAACAGGACGGCGTCGGCGGAAACGACCTCGCCTCGAAATCTGGTCCAGGCGGCCGGCGGCGCATCGCCATCGAGATCCGGATTGTAGAGCGGCAGATCGCCGATCTCGACGATGCGAAGCGCCAGCTTGTCTCCGGCGAGTGTCGCGAGATTGTCGGCCACCGCTCGCGAGAAAGAACCCTTGCGCAGACTGCCAACCAGAACAGCGACGTCATAGGCCATGCTTCTCTCCTTTGTCCGGGGAACTTGGGCCCTTGTTATATGGGATTTGCCGGAGTGCTGTCCATGCACTCGATTTTTGCGGTTAAATTGGAAACTACATCAAAATTTACTGTAATATTCTTCTAGTGCAGTAAAATATGTTGACATATGGGGTTTCGTCGGGATTGTATGCGGCATGGATGAGATTGATCGTCAAATCGTGATGTGCCTCGGCGACGACGCGCGTCGGTCCCTGGCCGATATCGGCGGAGAGGTCGGCCTGTCGACCTCGGCCGTCAACGAACGCATTCGGCGCCTCGTCGCCGGGGGCGTGATCCGCCGCTTCACCGTCGATGCCGACGCGGGGGCGATGGGGCAGGGCATTGCCGCGTTCGTGTTCATCGGGCTGGCGGCGGACGCCGACGAAACGGTGTTCAGAGCGGTTGCCGTCGACCATCCCGCCATCGTCGAGTGCCAGCACGTCACCGGCGGTTGGAACTACCTCGTCAAGATCCGTGTGGGGTCGCTCGCCGGTATCGAGGCCTTCCTCGACGACCTCAAGCGGCGCCGGCTGATCGCCCGCAGCGAGACGATGATCGCCCTTTCGACCGTCGTCGAGCCCCCGTTCCGCCCTCGTGGAGAGAGACCGTGAGCCTTCTGTTGTTTGCCGCCAAGGGGTTTGCCCTCGGTTTCGCCGTCGCCGCCCCTCTCGGCCCCATCGGGGCGCTGTGCATCAACAGGACGTTGCAGCGCGGCTTCTGGGTCGGTTTGTCCGGCGGGCTCGGTACGGCGCTCGCCGATGCGGTCTATGGCGCTCTGGCGGCGCTCGGCTTTGCCGCCTTCGCAGCTTTCCTCGCCACGATCGACGGGCCGATGCGTCTTGTCGGCGGCCTCGCCATGATCTGGCTCGGCTGGCAGGGCATGCGGCCGAAGCCGCCGCGCCCGGCGGCGGAGATTGGCGCCCGCGATCTCCTGGGCACCATTGGCGCAACCTTTCTGCTCACCATCGCCAATCCGGCGACCATACTGTCCTTCGCGCTGTTCTTCGCCGGGTTGGGCCTCGCTTCGACGGCCGATACCGCGTCGGCCATGGTCGTGGTCGCCGGCGTGTTCGCCGGCTCGCTGGCCTGGTGGATCATCCTGACCGGCGGCGTGGCCCTTGTGCGGCACAAGGTCAGCGACCGTTTCGCCCTGTGGGTGGGCCGACTGTCGGGCGGCCTGATCCTCGTCTTCGGCCTTCTGGCGGTCGGCTCCTTCGTCGTGGGTCTGCTCCGCTAACTCCTCGAACGCTCGCGCATGCTTCTGAGGCAGGCGTCGACGAAGACGCGCAGCTTGGGCTGCAGCCGGCTCGATTTCGGATAGTAGAGGTAAAGCGCGTCCTGGGCCGGCGCGAAGTCGCCGAGACAGGTTTCGAGACGCCCGTCGGCGAGCTCGCGGCGAGCCATCTGCGACGAGGAGTAGGTGAGGCCCTGGCCCGCCACGGCCATGGCGCGCAGCAGCGCCGAGTCGTCGGATGTTATCTGCCCGGGCGGGTCTATGGTGACGGCGACGCCTTCGCGTTCGAACTCCCAACGATAGAGGTCGCCGCTGTCGGGCAGGCGGAAGCGCAGGCAGGCGTGGCTGGCCAGATCGTCCGGCGTCTGGGGCCTGCCACGGGCGGCAAAATAGGCGGGCGAACCCACGACCACCCATGAGAAGGGCGGCGTGACGCGAACCGTCAACATGTCCTGATCGATGAACTCGCCAATGCGAATGCCGGCGTCGAAACCGTCGCCGACCAGATCGCGGCGCTTGGTATCGGTGATCACTTCGACGGCAATGTCCGGATAGGCCACGAGGAAGGCCGGCAGCATCGGTGTCAGCACTTCGCGCGCCGCGATGTGGTGGACGAGAAGTCTGAGCGTGCCGGACGGACGACCGCTGAGATTGGCCAGGCTGTCCAGCGAACCGGCAATGGCCTCGGCAGCCGGCCGGACCTCGCCAAGAAACCGCTCTCCGGCTTCGGTGAGGGCGACATGGCGGGTGGTGCGATGGAGAAGCGGCAGGCCGATCCGCCGCTCCAGCGTCTGGACCGCCTGGCTGACGGCGCCCGGCGTGACGCCGAGCTCGCGGGCGGCGGCGCGGAAGCTGCCACGCCGGACGACGGTGAGAAACTCGCTTATGCCGTCGAAAAGGTCGGTTCGGGCCATGGCGCCTTCCTCGGTCGTTGTCGCCGGCTCGCCCAAGCGTGATTTGGCGAACCGAGCCTTCGGACGCATAATAGCAGCTGTAATAGTGGTCGATTGTATAGATCAACTAATCAGCCTGTGTCATCGGGCACGGCTATTCCGGATGCTTGCGGCACCCTATGTTTTCACTGGGCGCCAGGGCCGCTTTCGCCGTGCCGCGTCGCCCGCCGCGCGCTTTGGCGCCGACAGTTTTCCGTTCCTCAATTCCATTCTTCAAGGTGATGACATGCGCTACAACACGCTTGGTGGCACCGGCCTCCTCGTCTCCGAAATCTGCCTGGGTACCATGACCTTCGGCGGCCAGGGCTTCTGGACCGCCATCGGTTCGCTCGACCAGTCGGTCGCGGACCGCATCGTTGCCGGCGCTCTCGACAAGGGCGTCAACTTCATCGACACCGCCGACGTCTATTCCGAAGGCCTGTCGGAAGAGATCACCGGCGCGGCCATCCGCAACTCCGGTCGATCCCGCTCGGACGTGGTGCTGGCGACCAAGGTGTTCGGCTCGGTCGGCAAGGGCGTCAACGATCGCGGCGCCTCGCGCGGCCATATCATGGACGGCGTCAAGGCCAGCCTGAAGCGGCTCGGGACCGACTACATCGACCTCTACCAGATCCACGGCACCGATCCGGTGACGCCGATCGAGGAGACGGTGAGGGCGCTCGACGACCTCGTTCGCGACGGCCTCATCCGCTATGTCGGTGTGTCCAACTGGCCGGCCTGGCGCATCATGAAGGCGCTGGGCATCGCCGACCGGCTCGGTCTCGACCGCATCGCCAGCCTGCAAGCCTATTACACCATCGCCGGCCGCGACCTCGAACGCGAGATCGCGCCGCTGCTGCTGTCCGAGAAGGTCGGCCTGATGGTGTGGAGCCCGCTGGCCGGCGGCCTCCTGTCCGGCAAGTACGGTCGTGACGGCTCCGGCGAAGGCCGCCGGGCCAACTTCGATTTCCCGCCGGTCAACCGGGACCGGGCTTTCGATGCCGTCGACGTGATGGCGGAAATCGCTCGGGACAAGGGCGTATCGGTGGCGCGGATCGCGCTCGCCTACGTGCTGCACAAGCCGTTCGTCTCCTCGGTGATCATCGGCGCCAAGTCGGTCGAGCAGCTCGACGACAACATCGCCGCCAGCGAAGTTGTCCTGTCGGCCGACGAGCTTTCTCGCCTCGACGCGGTCTCGGCACTTCCGGCTGAATACCCCGGCTGGATGCTGGAGCGGCAAGGCGCCGAGCGGGCCTCGACGGTCGCCAAGCCGCGCTGAGCGGCGCTTCGGGTGGCGCGATGAAGCGCCACCCACCTTCCGAACCGGTCACGATCAGGGATTTCTCCCTTTTCTTGACCGGCGCGATATGCCAAACCCGCGCCAAAAGCGGGATAGGCGAGATCATGTCGGACGACACAGCGGCCGGTCGCGGGCCGGCCATCATCCTCTGCGAACCGCAGATGGGCGAGAACATCGGCGCGGCGGCGCGCGCCATGGCCAACTTCGGGCTGTCCGATCTCAGGATCGTCGCCCCGCGCGACGGTTGGCCGAACGAGAAGGCGGAGGCCAATGCCGCCAAGGCGACGCACATCATCCATGCCGCTCGCGTCTACGACCGGCTCGAGGACGCCATCACCGATCTCTCCTTCGTCTACGCCACCACGGCGCGCGACCGCGACGTCACCAAGGCGGTACGCGGGCCGGTGCATGCGGCAAAGCACATGCGTGCGCTCGAGTCCCAGGGCGCGGCGGTGGGGCTGCTGTTCGGCCGCGAGCGCTGGGGCCTCAACAACGACGAGGTGGCGCTTGCCGACGAGATCCTGACGCTGCCAGTGGTGCCGGAGTACGCGTCCCTCAACATTGCCCAGGCGGTGCTGGTGGTGGCCTACGAGTGGCGCAAGGCCGGCTTCGAGGATCCCGACAGCGCGCTGCCGTTTGCCGCGTCCGACCGTTCGCCGCCGGCCGGCAAGGCGGAACTGCTCGGCCTGTTCGATCATTTGGAATCGGTGCTCGACGAGCGGCACTTCTTCCATCCGCCCGAGAAGCGGCCGACGATGATCCACAATCTCCGCGCCATCTTCCAGCGCCAGCAGTTGACGCAACAGGAGATCAGGACGCTTCGCGGCATCATCACCTGTCTCGACGGCAAGAACCATCGGCCGAAGAAGCGGATCGTCGACGAGGGTGAGGTCTAGTCGCAATCCTTCGTTAACCCTCGTGGTTCGAGGATGGAGGCGTTCGGCCCGATGTCGCCGCATTCGGCTGCCAATGCTGGATGAACGGGGCAGGCTCTAGGAAAATCCATGCGCATCCTGGTGTTCGACAGTGGCGTCGGCGGTCTTTCGGTCGCCCGCGAAATCGGCAAGGCGCTGCCGAGCGCCGGCATGGACTATGTCGCCGACCTCGCCGTCTTCCCTTATGGCGCGCTGGAGCCGGATGTCCTGATCGACCGAGTCGTGTCGTTGATGGACGAGGCGCTCTCGGTGCTCGATCCGGCGGCGCTGGTGATCGCCTGCAACACGGCATCGACCCTGGTGCTGCCGCCGCTGCGCTCCCGCTTCAAGCTGCCGATCGTCGGCACGGTGCCGGCGGTGAAGCCGGCAGCCGAGCACAGCCGGTCGCGGCTGGCCTCCGTGCTGGCGACGCCGGGCACGGTGAAGCGCGACTATACGCACGACCTCATCGAAACCTTCGGCGGCGATTGCCGATTCACGCTGGTCGGTTCCAAGGAACTGGCCGGGCTCGTCGAGCGGCAGTTCTCGGGCGATACGGTCAGCGACGCCGAGCTTCTCGCCGAAATCGCGCCCTGCTTTGTGGAGGAGGGCGGCAGGCGCACCGACGCGGTGGTGCTCGCCTGCACCCATTACCCGCTGGTGCTCGATCGCCTGAAGGCGCTGGCGCCATGGCCCGTGGAATGGATCGATCCCGCCCCGGCCATTGCCCGGCGCGTGGCGACGGTGACGGCGGGTGCCGGCCCGTCGCGCGACGAAGGGGCGCCGCATCGCTTCTTTTCGACCGGTCGCCGGCCGGCCCAGGCCATGCTCGAGACCTTCGGTTTCGAGGAAGGCGCCGGACTTTTCGGCGCCGAGACGGAAAAAGGCGCCGATCGCGTCTCGAAAGCCGGCAAAGCTGCGCTTTCAGTTTGACAGCGGGCACCCACTCGACTATTCACCCCCTCAACCCGCCGGTTCCTTGGTAACGAGGAGCCGGCGTGGCCGTTCACGTGTCCCGTGGGGGGCACTGCCGCGCGCAGTGTTTCCCTGTCGGTTTCGGGTGGTCTTCGGACCGCGACGGAACAGAGGAGGGCGCGCGTCCTGAATGAACACTGACAAAAAGCGGGATACGCGATGTCTAAGCGCCATAGTGCAAAGTACAAGATCGACCGCCGCATGGGCGAGAACCTCTGGGGTCGCCCGAAGAGCCCGGTCAACAAGCGTGAGTACGGCCCCGGCCAGCACGGCCAGCGCCGCAAGGGCAAGACCTCGGACTACGGTCTGCAGCTGCGCGCCAAGCAGAAGCTGAAGGGTTACTACGGTGACCTCAGCGAGAAGCAGTTCTACAAGATTT